>ERZ795054.411-NODE-411-length-56536-cov-7.240134_pt1 | contig 56536 bp, 43 predicted proteins | sample MGYA00375138_ERZ795054 | MGnify/ENA primary metagenome ERZ795054 (study PRJEB30183, sample SAMN05720215) | anaerobic digester metagenome | isolation source: active sludge of municipal wastewater-treating anaerobic digesters | place: USA | collected 2014-12-23 ... | reverse complement strand
TGGACTTTATGGACTTTATGGACTTTATGGACTTTATGGACTTTATGGACTTTATAGACTTTATGGACTTATATAACTATATTCACCAACTTCCCTGGTACATAAATAACTTTCTTCGGCTCTTTTCCGTCTAACCATTTGATAATCTTGAAACTGCTTAAGGCCGCATTTTTTGCGTCTTCCTCCGTTATTTCAGCGGTGGAAAAATCTATAGTATCACGAACTTTTCCATTAACCTGAATCACTAAACTTAAATTGTTTTCTTTGGACAATTCTTCATCATATTTCGGCCAAGCGCATTCCGCTAAAATATTTTTACCGCCGATATTATTCCATATTTCTTCGCACATATGGGGCGCAAAAGGAGAAAGCATCTTCAATAAAATTTCGTATGCGTCTTTACAAATTTGGAGTTTTTTATTCATTTCATTGACAAGCTCCATCATTTTGGCGATAGCGGTGTTAAAACGCATATTATCAATATCATCTCCGACTTTTTTGAGAGTTTGATGAACGGTTTTAGACAAATCGTCTTTAAGCTTCTGATCTTTGGTAAGCGGAGGAATTATTTTTTCTTGTAAATTCCAAACGCGTTCCAAAAATCTTTTTACCCCTACCAAACCGTTGGTATCCCATACAGCGGCTTGATCAAAAGGACCCATAAACATAATGTAAGTACGGAAAGTATCAGCACCGTATTCCTTCACTACATCATCGGGATTGATAACATTTCCTTTACTCTTGCTCATTTTTTGTCCGTCAGAAGCCAAGATCATACCGTGGGCCGTGCGTTTTTTGTAAGGTTCACTGACCGGTACCAATCCCAAATCGTGTAAAAAGATATTCCAAAAACGAGAATACAACAGATGTAACACCACATGTTCCATCCCCCCATTATACCAATCAACCGGCATCCAATATTTCAATTTATCAGGAGAGGCAAATTGTTTATCGTTTTTAGGATCAATATAACGCAAAAAATACCAGGAACTACCGGCCCAGTTAGGCATCGTGTCGGTTTCGCGTCGCGCCTTACTTCCGCAACGGGGACATTTCACTTCCACAAATTTCTTGACTTCGGACAGAGGCGATTCTCCGTTGTCGGTCGGCTTGTAGTCTTTGACTTTCGGCAATTCAAGCGGTAATTCTTTCTCGGAAATAGCAATCCAACCAGGATTTAATTTTTCACCTTCATTGGTAAAATTTTTGGCATTAGCGCAAGCCTGACAATAAACCAACGGAATTGGTTCACCCCAATATCTTTGACGGGAAAAAACCCAATCGCGTAATTTATAATTTATTTTTTTACCACCGGCTTGAACTTCCGGACCGGACAACCATTCACAAATTTTTTCTTGCGCTTCTTTTGTTTTTAATCCATCCAAAAAATCGGAATTAATATTTTTCCCTTCTCCCGTAAAACACTCTTTTTCTTCTTCGGTTAAATTTTTATCATCCAAAGGTTCTAAAACTTTTTTTATCGGCAAACTGTATTTTTTAGCAAACTCAAAATCGCGTTCATCGTGCGCGGGTACGGCCATTACTATCCCGGTGCCGTAATTATTCAAAACATAATCGGCTACATATACCGGAATTGATTCGCCATTTACGGGATTTACCGCTTCCAACCCAGAAAGTTTGACACCAGTCTTATCTTTGTTTAGTTCGGTGCGTTCCAAGTCGGATTTTTTCTTACTATCATTGATATATTTTTCAATCTCATTCCAATTTTTGATATATTTTTTCCATGATTGTAATTTATCGTGTTCAGGTGCGATAGAAACATAGGTCACACCAAACAAAGTATCGGCTCTGGTGGTAAACACTTCTATTTTTTCTGTAAGTATTCCTTCCTCTTCCGTTTCCACACCAAATAAAATACTAGCTCCAATGCTTTTGCCTATCCAATTTTCCTGTTGAGTTTTTATTTGTGGTAAATAATCCACATCTTTGAGACCATCGAGTAATTTATCGGCATATTTGGTAATAGCCAACATCCATTGTTCTTTATTACGTTTTTCTACATCTCCACCACAACGTTCACATTTACCATTTACAACTTCTTCATTGGCCAAACCAATTTTACAACTTAAACACCAATTAATAGGCATATTGGTTTTGTAAGCCAAGCCGTGTTCAAAAAATTTCAAAAACAACCACTGAGTCCAACGATAATATTCCGGAGAAGATGTATCAACTACTCTATCCCAATCAAAAGAAAAACCAATCATCTTGAGTTGTTTGACGAAATTGGCAATATTTTCTTTTGTTACTTCTGCGGGTGGTCGTCCGGTTTTGATGGCATAATTTTCCGTCGGTAAACCAAAACTATCAAAGCCTATGGGAAATAAAACATTACAGCCGTCCATGCGTTTTTTACGCGACACTACATCAAGCGCGGTATATGGTCGCGGATGACCGACATGCAAACCAGCACCGGATGGATATGGAAATTCCACCAAAGCATAATATTTGGGCTTCTCAGAAGTATCGGGAGCATGAAAAACACTCTTTTCTTCCCAAACTTTCTGCCATTTTTTCTCAATTTTAGCAAAATTATATGATTTCATAGAATAATTATGATTTTTGTTTACTATTTGATATTTTGCCTTAATTTTAAGAAAAAAGCAAGGTATGGCTAATTTTGGCTAAATTATTGACAAAATCGCTAAAATATGCTATATTATATTGTTATATTCCTTACTTGGGATATAATATAAATAGATAAAATTTGTTCTTTAACAATTGAAAGTTAGAAAATATAAGGAAAATTTATATATAGGGATATACAGCATTACAAACTTCTCATAATGGAGGAACATCATGAGAAACTTTTTCGCCTTTGTGATCGCAGTTGCGATCACCCTTGCCTTCGTTGCTTGCGACAATGGTATCAGTCCGGTTGATAACACTAACATCACGGACAATGACAACGCCGTAAACGACGATACTACTGATGATGTCACGGACAATGACACTGTTACCTTGAAACCGTTCACTATTAAGGGTGCGGTTGCCAAAGGCCCGCTCGTAAAAGGTTCGGCTCTGTATTTCACGATTCTTTCTGAAATTGGTGAACAGGAAGGGCTTATCCTGAATGCTACCACCGATGATGACCTCGGCCGGTTTTCTTACAAAGTGACCGCTGATGTTTCCCCCAAAGTGGTTGGGAAAGTTTGCAAAATCAGTGCCACCGGTTATTTTTACGATGAGATCGGTGACAGATTGAGCAATGCGCCCGTCACTTTGGAAGCCCTGTTCCGGATTACGGACACAGAAGTGCAGGATGCCAGAATAAATCTTCTCACTCATATGACAGTCAAGCGTACGCTTGCGTTGATGAGTGATGGGACAATGCTTTTTGAGGATGCTCAGGCGCAAGCCGAAAGTGAACTCATCGCGGAAATGGGAGTTTTCTATGCTCCCTCGGATGAGGATCCTAAGAAAAAAGCCATTGAGATGGATCTGACCAAAGATCCCTATCCGTTGGCCATCGCTTGCATCTTCGGACAGAGTGCCTATAACATCGCCAAAGACAGTGCTGAATTTTATGGGAAGTATCAACAGCTTCTCAATGATACTGCTGCTGATCTTTCTGATGGCGTGCTGACCGATAAGACAAAAGAAATCATCGTTGCTGGTGAACAGGCCCTAGATGCTGACGCATGCGCCGCTAACCTCAAGAATTATCTTGAGGAAAAAACCGGTGAAACTCAGACTCTACCCAACCCCAACGAATCCGTTGACACCAACAAAGATGGCGTTCCCAATGTCTCTGATCCGGATGTTGATGGAGACGGGGTGCCAAACGAAGATGATTGTGTGATGGGAAAAACGGATTATAAGTTAGTTTTTGTAGCCAAAAGTGTTTTTTGCATATCAAAAAAAGACAATACTTGGTCTTGTTACACTCTCTCACTTGGAAATGCTTATGGATGGGGAAATGAAACATGGAAAAATGATTTTTCCATGGTTGCTAGTGGCTCTTCACACTTTTGTGGTATAGATACGGAAAATATTTTATGGTGTTGGGGGCACATTGATGAATCAAGCCCTAATTACCAATCTACACCGATTGAAAATACTGGTATATGGAAAAACTTATGGGCCGGTCAAAATCGTTTATGTTCTATTTCGGATATGGATACTCTCTATTGTTGGCAGGGCTTAATGATTGGAGAAGGTATAAAAGCTAATGATGACACAAACTGGTCAAATTTATCACTCGGAAATGACAAATTCTATGCCATTAAAAGCGATGGGACACTCTGGGGTTGGAACTTCGAAGAAATTCCTGTCCAAATCGGTACAGATCTCTGGAAATTCTTTTCGAACACTTCCCTTTATGCCGTCAAGACAGACGGCACACTCTGGTATGTCTCAGATTTTCTTTCTCCTGTTCAAGTCGGCACTGACACGGACTGGGAGTCTGTTTACGGCACTTGTGCTGTTAAGACAGATAATTCACTTTGGTGCTGGAATGAATCTGATATGACCCCGGCAACCAAAATTGATTCAATCGGTTGGTCCTGTGGACAATGGCAATTTATCTCTCACTACAAGAAGGTTGATGTAGAAACACAAGAACTTCTTTGTGGTCTCAAAACAGATGGTTCGCTTTGGTGTCTGAAGGACGGAGATCTTATCTACATTGAAAACCTCCCGCTAGAATAATCTAACTTTCAATTCTCTCGCCCGTTCACTTCTGTGGACGGGCTTTTTTGTAAACATTAATCTTTTGCACGAATATACACAAATGAACTTTGAATATTGAATATTAGCTATTAAAACATCCCGATTTTATATCGGGATGTTTTTTGATTTATTTATCTCTTTGTATTTTTATCACTTTATCAACATATAATCTTATCTCTTTCTCTTATGGGGTTGGTTCTTCAGCTGGTGGAGTCTCTTCTTCAGCTGGTGGTGTTGGTTCTTCAACTGGTGGTGTTGGTTCTTCAACTGGTGGGGTTGTGGTGACTATTTCTTCAGTAGTAGATGGTGTCTCAACCATCCCTTCTTCCCCTCCTTGTAAAGGAGGGGTCATCACCTCACCCTCGCCTCCTTCTTGAGGAGGGGCTGGGGGTGGTGTTACTACAAACTTTCTCTTTGCAATTACCATCCAATCAAAAGTAGAAGAAGATATACCACCATTTAATTCTTTAACCACAAAACCTGTGGCTAATTTTTCTTTGACATATATGCCACCACATTCACCTGTCAGAGTAATATTAACTTTGAGCGGCTGAGTTTCGTCAATGAGTTCGCAAGTATCAGTATCAAAATTGATAATTGCTTCGCCATTTATGAGTTCTGATGAACTAGAAAATACAAATTCCGAATATGGTGATTGCATAGCAAACATTTCTTTGGTGTTACCATCGCTGGTTTGGATCCTGGTGATAAATTGACCATTTTCATCAATCGCCCATTTATTATCAACACCTGTAATATTTTTTACATTTAACAGTGCATAATTTTGTAAATCTAGATCTCCGCCAGAATAAGTTAGACTTCCACCAGATTGTTGAACACTTAAAGTTGTAGAAACCGCTTCGCGTAAAGCCTCAATTTCCGCTTGTTGAACCTTGGCTACTTCTATTAAAAATGCCGTTAATTTTGGATAATCAACTGATTTATAGGTAGTACTTACATCAGTATAAACAAGTTCAGGTAAAACTAATTCTAATTCTTGAGCCACAACACCAATCTGTCTTCTATCATCATTTGTAGGATAAGTAGAAGTGTTCCAATAATAATATATTCCCCTTAAATTAGTTAAAGCTTCTAAAACATTTTTTTCAGCATTGATAGAAATAATTTCTTTTTTAAAACGAACATCTGATTGTGTACACGACCCAAAACTACTATATAATATGCCTGAATTATCAACACAAACTTCATGAGTTCCGTTTCCACTTAAGTTAGTTATTTGAGCTGAGCCATTTATATAAACACCTAATTGACCAGACGCACCCGCATCGACAACTAATCTCCAATTGGAAACATTTACAGCTCCGATACCTACTCTGGTAGCTGAGGTACCCGAACCACGGACATGCAAAGCCGGATTACTTGTTTGTCCAGAACCACTAAAACCTATTCCTAAACTACTACTTATACTATTTGTATAATATTGACCCAAAGAAAATCCATAATTTATATTATTACTAACTTTTGCATTGTCGCCAATTGCATAAGAAGATGTATTGTTCATTCCGATTGTTGCACCAGCTCCAAGAGCATAAGAAAAAACAGATCCTTCATCTACTATAGATTGCCAACCCAAGGCATAACTTGAACCACCTCTGCTCTTTGCTCCTTTTCCTATAGCAACTGCATGATTAACAAAATTGGGAAAACCTAACACAGTATAATAACCAGCCCAAGCCTCTTCACCAAAAGCAAATGAAGTAACACCCCCAGCTATTGCTTTATAACCAAAAGCGAAAGAATTATTACTTACTACATTACCAAATAAACCTCCACTTAAAATCTGGCTTTCTTCACCGCCGGCAAAAGAATAATATGCTAAATTTGTAGTTGTAACATTTTTACCAAAAGCTATTGAGTAGGCTCCACCAGCGTAACTTCCTGTGCCAAGAGCAAAAGAACTTGTACCCATAGCAGTATTATTATTACCTATAGAAAAACTGCCTTGTTTTCCAAGAGCCGCAGAACCATAACCCATTGCTATACTGCCATCATTATTAATACTAAAAACATTTATACCAGTTGAAGAAGCAAAACTAACTATAGATGAATTTCCATTTTCTGTATCTCCTACCACTCTAAAAGTTGAATTTAGACTATTCTGGCTACCCACAGCAAAAGAACCTCTTATATAAGAATTATTTGTACCTGGATGACCGACCAAAGAAACTCCAATATTGTTTGTCGTGTCATATAGTTCTAACACACCCCACCATTTATTTCCAATATCTTGATTCATAACAAGAGCACCGCCAACACTAGATGTATTGCCAGTTAAAAGAATGCCGTCATAACTATTCATAGTATGGACATGTAATTTGGTCCAGGCAGTTGTCGTCCCAATCCCCACATTTCCATTATTATCAATTGTCATTTTTTCCGTTAAACTCCCTTCATTATTAGTATAAAAAGCTAAACGACCGGTGGAAGAGCTGGAACCATTCAAAAGACCGGCAATACTAGCAACTGTACTAGAACTATTAGAACTAATATTTCCATAAGGATCGACACTAGAATTTATTATGGAAATAAAATCAATACCTGGTCCCATACCATCGGCAGAGCTGACGTTTCTTCTAGCCGAAACTTTAAGAGCCGTATATTTAGAATTACCGCTTGCACTTCTTTCAAAAATCGGAGCTTTATCATAAGACGTGGCTACAGTATGCAAAATTCCACTTGGACTAGTTGTGCCAATACCAATATTTCCACCATCTTCAATGAATAAACGTGTAACTCCGTGTGTTCTAAAACCAATAGGTAAATAGCTACCCAATACAGCATCGTTTGCAATATAATGAGCAAAACCTGTATAACCACTTGAAGATACGTTAGAAGAAATTGATAAAACTCCCGTACTACTAACAATGTCAATTGAACCGCCTTCAACGTGTAATTTTGCCAAAGGTGTAGAAGTTCCGATACCCACCCTTCCGTTTTCTAATATATTTAAATTATTTGATCCTTCTCCGTTCGCTTGAGTATAAAAACCCAATCTTGTTCCGTTTTGTTTTATAGACCAAGTACTTGTGCCGATATTTAAATTATCCACCCAAAGAGCATTCCATCTAGTCGTAGAAGCGCCGAGATTATAAACACTCATATTTCCTGTTCCTCCAGTCATATCCGGAATAACGTTGCGTAAAGTAGAAGTGCCGGCTACAGATAATAAAGTTAAAGGACTAACTGTCCCAATCCCAACATTACCACCCATAATTGCCATTGTGTTTGAATTTGTAATTGTATTATAAGCATCACTTAAAGAAATACCGAAAGAATCATTGCCGCTAATTGTCATTCTTCTTCCAAAAATCGTAGAATAATTACCAGAAATTGAACTATCTTCAGCACTTCCAATAAAGGAAAAACCGCCTGAAATATTATTTGATCCACCATTTGCAATAAAAGATTTTGAACCAGATACTGTGTTATAAGTTCCACCCCCTATAGAAGAAGCTTCTGATCCAGATTCAATTTTATTTTGATAACCACCAGCAATAAATGAAAATGTACCTGTGGTGCTATTTCCATTTCCAAATGCAGCGCTCCAATTACCAGCAACCACATTAGCATTCATCGCAATACCATATTTATTTGTTATAATTTTAAAAATACTACTCGTCACCCAATTTTCTCCTCCATTATTTACCAAAAGCTGTCCAATATCACCACTGGGCAATCCCCCGCCCAAATCACTCCAAGCCGTTCCGTTGTAATATCTAAACTTGTGGGATGTTGTATTGTAATAAAGATGACCGTCTATATTATTAACACTATCCAATTCCATATTTGAGCCCAATCTCGGGATCAAAATACCACGTTGCGTTGAAGAAACTTCAAACGCCACGGATGTTGTGGAAACATTTATGTTATGGCCGATTGCAACCTGTCCGGAATTGAAGACGACGAAAGAAGAAGTGGCTACGCCGTTTTTATTAAAATGTATAAGATCACCAGTACCTAATTGTATTCCTCTCAACAATGCACTCGAAGTAAGATAAGTTGAAGTTATGCCAGTAATAAAATTGGAAACATTCGGAACACAAAAACCTACAGAACCGTTACACCCACTATAAGTTCCCGGTAAACCCTCATCAGTTGTACATGAAGCGCCGTCGTGAATTTCACAGGTCAAACCGTCGGCATTACAATCATAATATCCGGTTTTACAAACACTGCAATTTGTCGCTCCTGGTTGAGAAGCCCACTTACCGGCCACACATTCGGTTACACGATTCAAGGTATTGCAAGATGATGAAGGACTACACCAAAAACTTCCGCTATTATCACAATACGGAGCTGCCGCATCCAAATAATCACAATCCACAACATAACCACCATAAGTTCCACCTCCGTTATTATTTGTAGAATTTACCCCAGGAACCAAACCAAATAACGTTGAAGAATTATACCACTGAGCCACACTGCCACTTAAACCGCACATTACTTCGCCTGGTCCAGCCAATTGACCACTATACGTAGTAGGGCATTGTTTAGGATCAGCTTTCCAATTTGCCGCTTTGGAAATATCAACAAAAAATACAAAAGCACCTAACACAAACAAAACAATCATTATTGTTTTTATCAAAAAGTCTATTCTCATGGTTGTTTTGGATCGTATTCTCATATATTTTATTTGCAACAACTTATAGCTTTGGAGCTCACACATGTGGAAAGCCAGCCTTGTCCTCCACCGACAGTGCCCGTATATTCCCAAAAAGCTCCTAGATAATTTAAAGATGAAGTGGTATATCCCCCGCAATCATTGGCATAAGCTGTATAACCAGGCGGGCCTTCGGCAATCCAAGCTTGAGGTAATCCGGAAAATTTACTAAAATTATTTACGCGAATGAAAGAAATTATTTCTCCACTAAAACAGAAATGATAACCTGGGTAATAATAATTACAAATAGCATTGGCTGCTTGGTATCCTTTTAAAATTCCAGAACTAAAATCTCCATTAGTGGTTATAGGCGTTGTAGTAACATCGGTTATCGGGACAACCCAACCCAAAGTCGGATCAAAACAATTTGTTCCATTAACATCACAATATAGATTCGATCTTATTCCTGAATTATGAGTCGAAGTTGCTTGAAAAGCGACTTGGGCCGTGAATGTAGCGTTGGTCACATTCAAATTTGTAATTGTAGAAGATGTGATTGTAGCATTGGCAATTGTCGAAGTTCCGATATTTGCAGTAATGATAGTGGAGCTAACGATGGTCGCTTCGTCGGCAAATAGATTTTTAAACCATCCAGTCAACCAACGTAATAATGAATTACCCAAACTATACGTTTCCGTAATTTCCGGCATAACATTGTGCATGGTCGATGTTTGAGTTATTAACATCTGACCGTCAACAGTCAAGGTCGCGCCAGGCGTGGTAGTACCTATACCAACATTTCCATCAAACGAAACTATTTTATTTTGATACCACCTAATAGTAGTACTATTATATGCATAACCTAAGTAGCCATAATTGAAAGTATTATCATTTCCACGAGCTCCTATCTGATAAATAGTAGTGGAATCATCTTCTTGAAAATTTAACATAGCCCTAGCCCAACTTCCGATAGATGGTGAATCATCTTTTCTAACAATGACACTTCCATTATTTAATAAAACACTGGTAAAATTACCATCAACTTCCAAAGAAGCTCTGGGGTTAACTGTGTTTATACCAACATATCCACTAGTAGATGAAACAAAAATCGCCGACGTAGCTGTAAGAACATTTCCGTTTGAAGCATAATAGAGAATTTGTCCTCTCGTGCCGGAAGGAATCATTCCAAGTGATGAAGTGTTAGTCCATTCCGGATAGCCAGAGGAACTAACCATGAGAATTTGCCTTTGAACTCCGGCATTTCCGTTAAATCTCAAAACGCCGTTTTCAATATGCATCCCTCCTTCAACCATTAACATCGAATCCCAGCCGTCATCGCCGGTAGTTGAACCGATAGCTAAAGTACTGCTAGCAAAAAAAGAATGACCACTGGCTGCAAGCATAGTGTGCGGTTGAGAAGGATCAAAATTTTCATAATAAAGACCTACAGCCCCGTTGGACGTAACTCCGGTAAAATCCATATTTCCAAAACCGCCTAATAGATTTCCATTGGATCCATAAATTCCAAAACCGCCATAAGTACCAACATCCATTTGCACATTAAGCGCATAATTTAAAGTCGTGGTATTAATACCCACTTTCCCATCCGCACCCCAAACTCCCAACGGAAAAGTTGTTGTCATATTAAACGTGTGTTGACCAGACCAAGAAAAATCTTGCGTTGTACTGACAGTAAATTCATATCCACTCAAATTCAATCCGCTTCCGGCAGTGTACACTCCCCCGCCAGTATTTAATTTCGTCTCACCCCAATAAAGATCACCGTTGTAATTATAAAATTGATTAGGCGCGGACGAAGTGGCAGAGGTTGAAGTCATAAATACTGTGCCGTCATTTTTCACTATAAAAATATTTGACGAAGTCGCATTGCCAAAATTTATCAAATCGCCTTCACCATATTGTCTGCCCCAAAGCAGAGGTGAGGTGGTGGCAAATATAGCTTCAATACCAGTCACAAAAGTTGAAGTGGCAATAATACACTGACAAGAGCCGTTATAAACACCTTGCAAACCTCCAGCTCCGGTACAAGTTGTCACTCCCACATTAACTTCGCAACCATCACCGGCTCCAGGACCGGAGGCATTACAATCAACATAATTCGTATCGCATTGGCAAGTACAAGAAGCACCGATATTATTATTGGCTCCGACAGAACAATTGGTAGAATTGGTTTGCACTTCGCAAACACTCGGCGTCGCATCACAATCTTGATAACCGGAAATACAATTATTTCCGCAAGCCGAAGTTCCCCAAACATTTTCCGTACACACGGTTTCTTTGTGATTTGTTCCATAACAAGTTTCGTTTCGATCGCACCAAAAGTTTCCGTTATTATCGCAACGCGCTCCAGCTCCGTCGTCAGTAGCAAAACAATTTATCAAATAACCTCCGGAAAACGAACTTGAATAATTAACGTTGGAAGTAGAAGAAACCGATGGTGGAATCAAGCCGGCAGTGGTAAAACATTGAGCCGTACCGGACAAATCACCGCAAATATTTTGCGGTGTGCAGTTTTGTCCTGGAAATGACGGACTGGTAGCCGGACATAAAGCGGGATTAGTAACCCATAATTCCGCAGCTTTGGTAACATCAACAAAAAATATAAACAAACCAAACACAAACAACACGATCATTATCGTTTTCATCATCAAATCAAATTGTGTTGCTGTCCTACTATACATATTTTCTTTTTTGTAGCTTTACAAACTTTATAACTTTATGAACTTTATAAACTTATTTTTTATTTACAACAAGCTATAGGTTTGGTAACACTACAATTTACTAACCAACCGGCGCCGCCGGTAGTATTTTCAAATTCCCAAAACGCGCCCAAAGCCGACGGACTGCTGGTAGTCCAACCGATACAATCATTGGCATTTGCCGTATATCCGGGCGGACCGTTGGCAATCCAAGCCGTTCCTGCAAAATTGGAAATATCGTTGTCATCATAAATCATTTTGATAATATCCTCGGCAGTGCAAAAATGATATCCAATATATTGACTGCGACAAATATTATCAGCGGCTCTGTAACCGCGAAGTGTCCCGGTGGAAAAATAACCGTTGGTTACCCCGGTGGTCGTACTCATTTGTAAAGCGGTAGAACCCCAACCACTAACACTGGGATCAAAACAATTATTTCCATCTTTATCACAAATCTGTCCGGCCATGATAGTGTTTGAAACCGTCAAATTTTCCGTATAAAAATTGGAGGACGTGGCGTTAACGGCGTTTAAATACGTTATTGTCGAACTGGTAATTGTGGCGTTTTCAATAGTCGAGGTTCCGATATTAGCATTGATCAAAGTAGAACTCACAATAGTCGCTTCGTCGGCAAACAAATTTACAAACCACCCTGTTAACCATTTAAAAATTGAACTTCCTAAACTAAACAAACCATTGGTTTGAGGAATAATATTTTGAACCGTAGAAGTTTGAGTCACATTTAAATTACCATTCACATTCATATCACCAGTGGTAGTTACACTATTAAAACTGATATTTCCCTCATTGTCCGTTACCGGAATATAAGCGGTCGTTGTCGGTGTAGAAGTGGCTTCCAAACCGTTTAAATATCTAGCATTAAAAGCATATGGCACTGTTGCGATATGTTTACGCGGAGACAAAACTTGTCCTTCAACCGTAACTTGCAAATAAATTACATCGTTATTCTTAAATATTTCCGAATCAAGCGGAGTAGTGCCTGGATCTCCGAGTAATATACTAAACAAACCACTACTTGGAGTAACAGCATTGGTTGTCGCATAAAGCGCACTTCCGCCGGTTGAGGTATTAAACAATTCAAAGGTCATTGTCAAAGAAGTACTGGCGGAAATTCCGTTTTCCAAAATTTTACCTTGATAACTGATAATTGAAGGTGGATTGGCAGCATCAGATTTAAGAGACAGTAAAACAAAAACTGTCACTACTGTCAGCAGTCCTATGACTAGTTTAAGTTTTGTACTGTAATTACCCATATTTAAATTGCAAGATTACAAGATTGCAATATTTAAAGATTAATAGCTTTTGCCGATTATTACTGTTCCCTCCTTGGATGCATTTGGAACATCCAAAAGTAATAATCGCTAATAAACTATCAACTTATTGTAAAAGACGATCAATACTCCCCTGAGTCAAAATATGAGCCAGCGATGTAAGTGTTTGTAATGTCGGATTAACATTAAAACCACCTTCCAATTTTGCCAAATTGGAAAGCCTCAAATCCGCACTGCGCGCCAACATTTCTTGAGATATCCCCTTGCTCAAACGTAAACGCTTGAGATTGGCGCTAAATTTTTTTGTATCTACTTTCACACGAATAACTTATATATCAATATAATGATAGTTATTAATAGAAAGCTATTTTTAGATATCAATTAATAAATAGCATTTTATAACTATCAATATATAGAATTATAATATCATAAAAATCGATTTTTCTGAAAATAAGAGGTGTGGATAACTATAAGTTTATAAAGTTTACCCCGTTAAATCCCCGTAGGGGTCTGCCTTTGGCAGAATTTAACAGGGGTAAATAAAGTCTATAAAGTCCGTAAAGTCCCAAAAATATCAACTAAACGACCGAAATGATCGGTAGAATTTTCAATTTTTAATTTTACAATTTTTAATGAATTTTCAATTTACATTAATTTGTCATTCCCGCCTACGAGCGGGAATCCAGTGGTTTTTTTTATATTTCCTGGATCCCTGCTGCAGTTTATCCGCCTATGGCTGGCAGGGATGACACTGCAATCCCCCATCGGGGATCCCTCTTTTTTTACTATGATTATATTGATATCAATATAAAGATATATACCAAACAACAAAAAATCCCGTTTTCACGGGACTTTATGGACCTTATAAACTTTATGGACCTGCCTACCGGCAGGCAGGCTTTACAGACTTAAATATTTTTATCAATCATTCCTTGTAATTTTTCTTTTTGCACTCCTCCGGTAACGGTTTCTACCGGTTGGCCGCCTTTAAAAACAATAAAAGTCGGAATACTCATGACATTATATTGACTGGCCACATCACTGTTTTCATCAACATTACATTTAACTATTTTGATATCCTTATCTTTGTTATCTTCTATCAATTCTCCCAAAACTCCGAGCATCATTTGGCAGGGTCCGCACCACGGAGCCCAAAAATCCACTAATACAGGAATATTTGAGTCTAAAACTTCCTCCTTAAAATTAGTTGAGCTTACATTATTTTCCATAAACAAATTAATTAAATTCTAATTTTTTCTTTTTACTTTCTTCTTTATAAACTTCAAATACATCGCCTTCTTCAACTTTGAGTTTACCTTCATATTGCGCTCCGCATTCATTACCTTCCATTATCTCGCTTACGCTCTGACGACCCATCTGTATTTGAGGTAATTTACCGATACCAATATGTTCACCTTTTCTTTTAATTCTAACTTTGGCATCTTTGATAATTTTTCCTTTTTCCACTCGACCGCCCAAAATTTGTTGATTTTTATCAGAACGAAAAATCTGCATTACTTTGAAAATACCAAGTTCGACAATCGTAACTTCGGGATTTAACATTTTTTCAAGTTCTTCTTCGATATAATTGAGCATGTCATAAATAACCTTGTATTCTTTGAATTCTATACCTGTATTTCTGATCATTTCAGCAGCAAGTGGCATAGGAGTAACATGAAAAGCAAAAAGTTTAGCATTGGCAGTCTGTGCCAAAGTAACATCATCGGCTGTAATATTTCCCAAACCTTTTCCAACCACTCTGACAGACACTTCTTCGTTTTTCATTTTTTCAAAAGCGCCAATAATAGCTTCAAGCGACCCGAGCATGTCGGCTTTGATAACTACGTTAAAATATTTTTTACCTTCTTCTTCGTTGGCGGAGTCATTGGAAATTTTCACTTTTTCCGCACCGGATTGTTGTACTCTTTTGGCTTTGACATCAATCAACTGGGCTTCATTTACCGAACCGACATCCAAAACATCTCCGACTTGCGGCGCAACTTTAAAACCCAAAATTCTCACCGGTGTACTAGGACCGGCTTGCAAAATATTTTCTCCGCGATAATTTTTCATCGCGCGAACTTTGCCATATATTTCTCCGTTTACCACTAGAGGATCGTTGTTGATAAGCATTCCTGTTTGAACCAAAATCGTAGCTACCGGACCCTCGCCTTTGTCAACATGAGCCTCAATAACCGTTCCGGCGGCAGACCTGTGCGGATTAGCGCGAATTTGTCCTTCATTAATATCAGCTAAAAGTAATAGGGTATCCAACAATTTATCTATATTCAAATTTTGTTTGGCGGAAATTTCCACCATTGGCACTTCACCGCCCCATTCTTCCGGAATAATACTGTATTGAGATAAGTCGGTACGCACTCGTTGAGGGTCGGCTCCTTCTTTATCTATTTTGTTTATCGCTACGATAAAAGGAAGTTTAGCGGCTTTGATAATATTTATAGCTTCCACAGTTTGCGGTTTTACACCATCATCGGCTGCAACCACCAAAATGGCGATGTCGGCAACTTTTGCACCTCGGGATCTCATCACAGTAAAAGCTTCATGACCCGGGGTATCAATAAAAGTAATCGGGCGTTTTTCTTTGGATTTAGGATCGGTCCAAACTACTTGATAAGCACCAATATGTTGAGTAATACCGCCGGATTCGGTATCAATCACATTGGTATGACGAACCGCATCCAATAATTTGGTCTTTCCATGATCTACATGACCCATCACCACAATAACGGGAGCGCGAGGAGTTGTGGCTTCTTGCGTCAAAATATTTTCCAATTTGGTCACATGATGGCTATCTTTTTCTTCGTCTTTATTTTCAGCTCTATCAACTTTGAAACCCAAATCTTCGGCAATTATCACAGCCGTATCATAATCCAAATTTTCATTTTGCGAAACCAAAATACCATTTTTCATCAATTCCACAATGAGTTTATTCAAAGGCAAATCCAAAAGTACGGACAATTCTTTAACTGTAATTTTATCCGGAATTTTTACCACCAAATCGCTTTGCTGACGCATTTCTTTTTCCAATTCTTTTTGTTTTTCTTTTTCTTTTTTTTCTCTTTCTTCCAAAACAAATTTTATGCGACGCCATTCTTTTTGAATTTGGTTGGCGACTCTGTCATCAACTTTTACCGCTCGTGCACCAATATCAAAACCAAACTCTGGCAAAACTTGCAAAAGCTTCTGAGGATGAATTTTGAGTTGTCTGGCTAAATCGGTTACATTCATATAATAAGGTAATGAAATTATAAAGGTAATCATTAGAAAAGTCAAATATTTGGGCTGGCTTTAGAAAAAATCAAACAAAGCGATTATTTTGGCCAAGTTATTGACAAATTTGCAAAAATATACTAATATATACCGGTTCCAATCGGAACAACGTGTTTTTTAACAACTTCACAAAAAAGGTGAAACATGGAAGAGATGTTGCTGAACCTTCAAAAACAGGGTTTTTGCCCTATTACAAGGAAAAAACTTACAGACACAGAAGTTATCCGCTTCGTTGGCAAAGAAAAAACTATTTTTCTCGCAAAAGAAGCGGTGGAAATGGCGGCGAAAGAACTTCGTCTTGACAGTCCTCCTTATCAAATAACTTCTGTTATGGAACGGAACGCCGGTATTGTCGGCGTGATAAGTTATAAGACGGTTAAGAGGAATCTGGCTGCTCAGCTCTATGTAAACACAAAATTGACAGTTCGCGAACTGATTGACAAACCCGATGACATGCGGCCGAGCCGCGGTGGCTACAACAGGCCATAATAAACACAAATAAACACAGTTCTTTATCGAGCCCCCAATTTATGGGGGCTTTTTTATTTAAAATGCTATTTACTTATTTTTTACTCCCGTTTATAGTATTGTCATATGAAAATAATCACTAAAAATAATTTTGAACTCAAACCAAATACTTTTGTGTTGGTTGATAAGCCGGTAAACTGGACTAGTTTTGATGTGGTTGGTTATTTACGAAAACTATTTCGCCAACAATATCCGGATTTAAAAAAAGTCAAAGTTGGTCATGCGGGCACACTTGATCCTTTTGCTACCGGACTTTTGATTGTTGCTTTGGGACGCGAAGCTACGCGAGAAATTGAAAATTTCAAAAACTTAAATAAAACTTACGAAGCGACTATCAAACTTGGGGAAATATCTAACACGGGAGATAATACAGGTAATATTCAACCTTACAAATTAAGTGGCTTAAACAAAATAATCTTCAATCTAAAAACCTGCCTGCCGGCAGGCAGATCTAAAATCTTAAATAAAACTGGACAGACACCCGCCAAAACTGAAGTAGAAAAAGTACTTGCTAAATTTATTGGCCCTCAAAAACAAACTCCTCCAATGTTTTCCGCCAAAAAAGTCAATGGTCAGAGACTTTACGATTTAGCACGCAAAGGTAAAGAAATAAAAAGAAAAGCAAACAAAATTGAAATTTTTCATATAAACATTTTAGACTATCAATATCCATTTCTAACAATCAAAGTTATCTGCTCCCCCGGCACCTATATCCGCACCTTAGCCGAAGATATCGGAAAAAAACTCAAAATCGGAGCATACTGCCAAGAACTGAAACGTACCGACATAGGACATTACAAATTGAATGATGCCATAGAATTACCTTTGAAATAAACAAAATTGACAAAGTAACCTGTTTATGATAAGATAAGTATACAAAATTAATTCATTAACAATCCAGATTCCGGAGGTTGAAGACCCATATCGCTGTTTATGAATTTATCCTTTTGTAACAGAAATCCGATTGATTATGTTAAATTTAAATCTTAATAACAAAACTTCGAATTCAGCTCTGTTGAGCCAAAAAATATTTTTGGCAGTTTTGTAATTCTTAAGATAAAAGGATAAAAAGCAGCTTTATTTGGCCAATAATAAGCCAATTATTTCTTTAACTTCCCAAAATTTTGGGATTTTTTTATTTAATCACATATGAATACTTTATACGCCGTTGGCGGATCTATTTTGTGCCTTATCGCCGGTACCATTATCGGTTATTATTGGCGCAAAAAAACCGCTTTAAAAGCCGCTAATTCGGCTGAGGCTCGTGCGGAAAAAATGCTTGAAGAAGCAAAAAGCAAACACCAATCTTTAGTTTTGGAGGCCAAAGAAAAAGCTGTCCAAATCATCGACGAAGCCAAAAAAGAAGAAAAACAAATAAGACAAGAGCTCTCTGCCACTCAACAACGTTTGGAAAAAAGAGAAAACATGTTTGATCAAAAACTTTTAGAGCTTCAAGATAAACAACAAAAAATTCAAGAGAAAGTTGATTTAGTAAATAAAGTAAAAGAAGATATAGAAAAAATCAAAGTTCAACAAGAACAAAAATTGCAACAAATCGCCAATTTGACTCCGGAACAAGCCAAGGAAGAACTATTTCGCAAAATAGAATCCGACTCTCAAACCGATTTAATGGGTCGGGTAATGAAAGTAGAAAAAGAAAGCAGTGAAGTTTACGAAGATAAAGCTCGTGAAATCATAGTCGGGGCTATTCAACGTTGCGCTTCATCCCACGCCGCGGAAACAACTTCAACAGCCGTAACTTTACCAAGTGAAGAAATGAAAGGACGTATTATCGGTAAAGAGGGTCGCAATATCAAAGCTATCGAAAAACTCACAGGTTGTGAATTGATTATTGACGATACTCCCGAAACTATAACCGTATCCGGTTTTTCTCCTATACGCCGTCAGGTAGCCAAACTTGCTTTGGAAAAATTAATGGAAGATGGACGTATTCAACCTGCACGCATTGAAGAATTTGTAGAAAAGGCAAAACAAGATTTAGCTCTCGATATCAAAAAAGCCGGAGAAGAAGCCCTTTACAAACTGGGCATAACCGGTTTAGATCCAAAAATGGTAAGTATTGTCGGACGTCTTAAATATCGTACTTCTTACGGTCAAAATATATTAAATCATTCCATGGAAGTAGCCTACCTTTCAGCTCTTATCGCCGGAGAATTAAAATTAGACGAAGCTAAAGCAAAGAAATGCGGTTTCTTTCACGATATCGGAAAATCAGTTGATCAAGAAACTCAAGGTTCTCATCCGGAAATAGGTTATGCCTTACTTAAAAAATTCAATATTGATGAAGAAATCGCACAAGCAGCTTTAACTCATCACATGGATAAAACTTATAACATCTTTTCCACCATAGTAAAAGCTGCGGATGCTATCTCTTCTTCACGCGTAGGAGCTCGCAAAGACAGTTATGAACAATTTGTCGCTCGTTTGGAGGAACTGGAAAAAGTGGCAAGCGGTTTTCCGGGTATTGAAAAAGTTTACGCTATTCAAGCCGGACGCGAAGTTAGAATTTTTGTAAAACCAAATGAAATTGACGATTATGCTGCTTATCAATTGGCCAAAGATGTTTGTCGTAAAATTGAACAAGAACTACAATATCCTGGAGAAATACGCGTTACTATAATTCGTGAAACTCGCGTTGTAGAATACGCTAAGTAAAGCCATTTTTTGACTGTCTCACAGACTCATAATTTTGACTTTTTAAATCAAAACATAGGCCTGTGGATAATATTTTGCCTTTCTATAGCCAAAATATTTAATCTGTGATATCATAATAATAGAAATTTAAGTATTTAATTTAATTTATTTTTCTATGAACAAAGCAGAATTAGCTCAAGTTCTATCTGAAAAATTGAACATTTCCAAGAAGGAGGCCGAGGATTTTGTTAATACAACCGTAGACACCATTATAGACACCATGAAAAAAGGTGAAGAAGTGGTCTTAACAGGTTTTGGTGCTTTCAGTGTGAAAGTTCGCGCTGGTCGCACTGGTGTTAATCCGCAAAATCCGACTGAAAAAATTCAAATTCCGGCTGTAAAAGTTCCGAAATTTAAAGCCGGTAAAGCTCTCAAAGACGCTTTGAAAGCTTCATAATCAATTCAAAATAAAAAATATCCCGACTTTTAGTCGGGATATTTTTTATTAAAATCTTGACATTTAATAAAAGACTTGTTATAATAATCTTCGTTAATTTGGCCTCATCGTCTAATGGTTAGGACACCACGCTTTCAATGTGGTAATAGGGGTTCGATTCCCCTTGGGGCTACGGGCAAAATAAAGAACCAGCGTTTTAGCTGGTTTTTTGTTTTGTCCGTATTTGTCCGGGGAATCGAAGGGTGCGAATGAGCAAGGAGCGATAGCGACATAGCGAGATGACGAAAATATATCAGTGACATATTTTCGGGCACCCCGGACGCGATTCCCCTTGGGGCTACAAATAATAAAAAGATTTGATTTCAAACCAAGTCTTTTTATTATATTAACAAATACTTTATTCTAGAGTATTATATCCCCATATGATAGAATCCAACCAGGAATACGAAAAACAAACATTTACCGGCTTGAATTTATCCTCAGCTAAAATAAATTCCAGTATTTTTACCGCCTGTATTTTTAAAAAATGCAATTTCTTTCAATCCAATTTATCTAATAATTCTTTTATTGATTGTTCTTTTGTCGATTGCGATATTAGTATGACGACACTCAAAGAAACACATTTTAATAACACTACTTTTAAAAACTGTAAACTGATGGGAAATAATTTTGAATTTTGCAGGATTGATTTCAGTTTCTCGGCAAATTTTCTTAGTTGTGTTTTGGAATTAACAAATTTTGGCGGAGTAAAAATGCATGGAGTTAGTTTCAAAGGTTCAAATTTAAAAAAAGCCGGTTTTATCAGAGCTAAACTGACAAAATGCGATTTTAGCGAATGTGATTTTGAAGAAGCGGTTTTTGATGTCGCCGATCTTACCGAATCCGATTTTAGACAAGCATTTAATTACGCTATCGACCCGAACAAAAATATTTTGAAAAAAGCGATTTTCTCCATGCCGGACGTCGTCGGTTTACTGAGATATCTAGATATTAAAATCGAAAATTAAAAAACCGCCAATTAATTTTGACGGTTTTTTATTTCTCCAATTCCGCGCTGACCTCCAACCATTCTTCTTCTCCTTCTTCCAAAAGCTTTACTATCTCCCCCATCCGCTCATAATCTATCAAAAGAAATTTCTGAGAATTACAGATTTGTCTTTTTAATAATTTTTCTTGTTCTTTTCGAAGTTCTTGTAAATTTTCTTCTATCCTTTTCAGCTTTCTTTTCAAAATTTTATTTTCCTCAAATTTTTGTCTTTTGTCGTTTTCATTTTGACCGTTCTCTTCTTTTGAATTTGGTTTTACTTCCGCTTCTTCTTTATCTACTTCTTGCTCCAAACGATAAACATATTCTTCGAAATTATATGGCAAGCGAAGAACTTTGCCGTCTTTTACTTCCACTATCAAAGTAGCGACAGAATTGATAAACGTGCGGTTGTGGGAAATAAAAATAACCGAACCGACAAAATCCTGTAATGCTCTGCCCAGCGCTTCCACGGTTTCAAAATCCAAATGGTTGGTAGGTTCGTCAAGCAACAATACATTGCTTTTGGTCAATAATAAACCGGCCAGACAAAGTCGAGCTTTTTCTCCACCGGATAATACGCCGATTTCTTTTTCCAAATCATCTTCGTGAAAGAGAAAATTACCGGCCATTTTCAAAACTTCTTCATCGGGAATATCGCCCGAAGCGTTGGATCGTAAATAATGCCAAACTTTTTCTTTAAAATTAAGTCCGGCCGGCACGTGCTGAGCGTAATAAGCCATTTTCATACCGTAGGACCATTTGACCGTACCGCCAAGCAGTTTCAATTCCCCTGCCAATGTTTTGAGCAAAGTTGTCTTACCTTGTCCGTTATCTCCGACAATCGCCACTTTTTCACCTTTATCAATATCCAAATTTATATTTTCCGCTACAATTTTATCTTTGTAACCGATAGACAAATTTTCCGTTCTCACTAAACTTCCTTTTTTATATTCCACTCCCGGAATCAAAATTCTGACACGTTCAAGTTTGTCATCAATTTCCACTTTTTCCAATCTTTCTATCGCTTTTATTTTACTTTGCGCTTGTTTGGCTTTGGAAGCTTTGTAACGAAAACGATCTACAAAAGCCTGGAGATGTTTTTGTTCGCGATCTATTTTTTTATTATACAATTTTGCAAAAGCCAAACGTTCATCTTTGTATTCCAAAAACTCATCTATCGGTCGCGGATAAAAAAATATTTTTCCGCGTTCCACTTCCAAAGTTTGTTCGCAGGTTCTCTTCAAAAACTCGCGATCATGCGATACAACCATGTAAGCGCCTTTGTAATTTATCAAAAATCTCTCCAATAAAAGTTGTGTATGCACATCCAAAAAGTTTGTCGGTTCATCAAGCAAAAAAATATTCGGCTCAGTTAGTAACATCACAGTCAATTTCAAGCGCATCAAATAACCGCCGGATAAAGCGGATATCTTTTTATCTAAATATTCTTTGGTCAAACCAAATTTAAAAGCGATTTTTGCGCAACGCCAAGTTTCTTTTTGTGAACTATTTTCCAAATATTCCAAAACCGTTTGATCGCCATCGATAACTTCGTGTTGTTGTAGATATCCCAAGTGTGCAATAGAATGCAAAAAAATACCACCACTATCAGGTTGTTCTTCACCCACGATGATTTTGAACAAAGTAGATTTCCCCGCCCCGTTCCGACCGATTACACCGATTTTTTGTTTTTCATTCACCGTCAAATCCGTAGCCTCAAAAACAACCTGTCGGCCGTAAGCTTTGGATAATTTTTCAATTGTCAGAAATGTGGACATATATGTGAAAGAATATCAAATCCGAAGTTTTATGTAAAGAAAAAACCCTCGTATATCATTTGCTAAAAGCATTTGAAATACGAAGGTGTGAAATTAAGAAACCAAAGATGATTTCTTATGACTTGTTTTTTAAAAATATATTAGCAGTAATTGCCGCACGTAGCTCCTTGGAATTCTTATCCTTTTGACTATATGATGCATCAAATTTATCTTTACTATTTTTGATTCCTTCGAGTAATTTTTGCACATCTTCTACCGACCACCCATCAAAACTTTTATTTAGTGTTTCGAGCATACTAGGATTGTCGTAATTAAATTTGTCTTTATATATTTTGTTAAATTCAGCTTGTTTATCTGTATTTTTAGATGTTAGGGTTGCAATATAAGTTTCTAGTTCTCCTACAAGTTCTTCATATTTATAACTATTATCGTAGTAAGGATTATTAACATAAAAATCAACTCTGTCGTCAATTTTACTTCCCTCTTCTTCTTTAATTGAAATTTCTTCTTGTTTAGACATATAGTTATCTTTTAATTAAAAATTAACTTTCTTTATTCATAGTATATACTTTTGTATTACCTTAGTCAACAAATAATGTATTCATGCCACTAATAATTTTATAAAATAATTTCACAAATTCTATGACTTAGCCAATTTTTCTTTAATCACAGCTAACTCTTCACCCGCTTTAAACGGGGAATACATATTGTGTTTGATCTTTTTTATCCCATTTTCTAAACTTACTTTCAAAACAGAAAGACAATATTGTTTCAAGGCCTGTTTGATTTTTTCCAGATCTTTTTCATTAAACACATCTTCTTTTAACCCCAAAAAATTATTTTTATAATTTATATAATCAATAACCATTTTCTTTTTCAAATCTTTGTCTATTAGTTGGTAAACTATTTTTGCCAACATATCATCTTCCATAGCATCTTTGTACAAACTCGGCAAATTCTTGTTTCCGTGAAAAATAAAATCTTTGGAAGCGGAAAAATTGGGATTGAGTATGAGATTGTAAGCAAAAAGAAAATAATCTAAAGCATACAACTGCATCTGATTTTCCAAAAGATTCAAATCGTATTTTTTAACCTCATCTTTTCCGTGTTTCTTCAAAAATAAATCAGAATTGTTATTGGAAGCCCAAAAAGGGGTTTTTTGGGAAATCAACAAATCTATTTCTTTTATTATATTAAAGGAATCATCTATTTTATTACCAAGAGAAACTGAAATAACTTTTTTTAATTCTACCAAAAATTCATACTCTTTAAATTTTTCCTTTTCTAATATTTTAATCATTTTTTTAACATCTTTTCCTAATTTAGTATCGGAAAGTTTTTGTGCATCAAGTGCCTTAAGCATGTCAGAAAAAAGATTAAAAAGTGAATTTTTAAAATCTTTTTGCAAAGTTTCTTCTAATACAAAAAATGGGCAATTTTTGATTACTTGGAGCTTTTCTATTATCATTTCTAAAGGATTTTCCATAAATAAACGTTATATATAATAAAACTATTATATCAACAATATACTACAAAGACAACTTTTTCTTGTAACATTCCCCCTCTCTGCTGTATTATACCTTTGTAGTAAAAAGTAAATTAACCCCTACTAATTTATGACTATACAAGAAGAACTGTCTTTGGTGGAAAACGCCAAAGCCGGCAGTAAAAACGCCGTATCCCTGCTTTGGGACGATATCACCCCGAAGCTTTACGGTTATTTAATGAACACTCTGCACGATAAAACTTTGGCCGACGACATTTTGCAAGAGACTTGGCTCAAAGCTATTTCCTCTTTGAATAAATTCCAACCAAAGGGTGTGAAATTCAGCTCGTGGCTTTTCGCCATCGCTCGCAACGAATGCCGACAATATTGGCGTAAAAACGGAAAAACTGTAATTTTGGAAGAAGATAACAGTATGGAAAAAACTCCGGATACTTTTATCGTCAAAGAAAATTTAAACGACAAAATATTAGTAGATGAAATTTTGAAAAAACTTCCGGAAATAGATCAAGAAATTTTACGTTTACATTATATTTCCGAATTTTCTTTTAAAGAAATCGCGCAAATATTGAACATTTCTCCGCTTAACGCTCGTTTACGTTCTTTTCGCGCTTTATCCAAAGCCCGCGCAATTCTTTAATTTAAAAACAAAATAATTTTAAAACCATATGTTTAATAAAAAAATATCCGCTAACTTCACACGTTGGGGAGAAAAAACAAAAAAACTTCCCGATAATAACGAAGCGTTAAAACAAAAAATACTAGACTCTTTACAACCTGTTCATGAAATAGCCAAAAAGAAAAAACCTTTCGCTTTCCGTTGGTTATTCTTAACCGCTGTGCCGGCCTTAGCGCTGTTTTTAACAATTAGTGTTTGGCAAAATTCCAGAATAGAATCTCTTTCATCTGTGGAATCTGTTGATTTTTATGAAGGAGAACAAGCAGGTCAAACCGCTTCCTATGATGCAAATCTCGGTTTAAGTAAGTCTATACAAGCAACCGGGCTCGCTCAAGAAGAATCTTTTGTGGAAAGAATCGCTGACAAAATCAGTATGCCTGAACCCGAGCCGATGATCGGACAACCTTCTATCTATTATTATAACGAAAGTTCGGATATCACTGACACGCGCGAATATCTCAAAACAACTTTTGGTTTAAATATCAAAACTCGCAATGTGGAAAAAATGCACACTCGCCTCAAAACTATTATCCGCGGTTATGACGGTCGCATAGACAACGCTAATCTGAATGAAAAATATGCCAGCATCGGTTTTGTTTTACCGAAATCCGCTTATGAATCTTTTGTTGAGGAAGTTACTGAAATGTTTCCGGAAAAATTCATTACCGTTTACAAAAACAGCACCAATTTATTGGGGCAAAAACAAAATATTGAAAAACAAACGGAATATACCAGCTCTACTTTGGAAAATTTAAAAACCGAACGGGCCGATAATATCAAAAAATATGATGAAAAAATCGCTTCTTTGAATAAAGAAATTTCTCGTTTGGACAATTCCATGTATGCTTTGGTAGCTCAAAGAAAAACCGTTTCTTCAACCGATACGGAAACTCTCAAAAAAATAAACGACCAAATAAATTATTTGAGTCGCGTACGTACCGAACGCACTTCCGAATTAATGAGAGCCATGACTCAGCATGAAAAAGATTTGGATTATTTTGACAACCAGATAAAAAATACGGAAAATAATTTGATTGAACTTGGCAAACAAGATACAAAATTGATAAATAATGTAGAAACAGTCAACGGAACAATCACAATAAGATGGATAAGTTTGTTTCAAATTGTAAATTTGTATATACCGATTTACAAAACATTGATCACTGTTTGTATTTTAATAATAATCGGTTATATTTTCCTTGGACGTAAAACAAAAGAAATAGAATTGCCTTAAATAAAATCAGATAAAAAAATACCCGTCAAAAGCGGGTATTTTTGTTACTTATCCCCAAGCATGATTTTTGCTAAAATGAGACAAAAAAACGCCAAAAATACGTTTTAAAATCATTTAAAAATAGACAAAAATATGCTATAATACTTCATAGCTAACAAAAGCTTAGAGTCTGATTTTGCCTGGGGGCACTGTCGGACCCACTCGTTCTTTAACCCCCGAAAAAATGTATCGTTAGTATAAGGTAGAATTGTCTTTTCGTCTTACCAAATCTTTTAATATATTTTCTCTTTCCGGTTTTTTTCTTTTGTTTTTTGTAACTTTTAATCGATTATCGGATATCGGACAAGTTCCGAAAAACAATTCTTCTTTTTTTCTTTATGTTGAGAACTAACTAAAAAGTTCTCGACTGAAGCTCGTCAGGTTTTGGTTGTAAACTAATCAGAAGTTTACGCCCTAAACCCGTAAGGTTTTCAGTTGGTATCGCTGTGGCGATTCCCGATTGAAACTCGCGAGTTTTCGGGTTATTCCGTAAAGATACAGTTGTATTTCTGCAAAAAATACCGACACCTCAATTGTCGAAAAATTGAGGGTTTGCACCAAGAGCGCGGTTTGATTGATTTGATTCTTGCGTCTATTTTGACTGCAATGAATCTTTTCTTTTAACCGCCACTCCCAAGTCCAAACCTTAAAGTGTTTTTTCTTTCTTTATCATCGATACTTTTTTACCCGGCGCTTTCGCCGGTTTTTTGTTTTTTAAATATAATAAAAAATCCCGTCTCTTCAGAGAGAAGGACGGGAAATTTAAAAAATAATTAATTAAGGTTTTACTTCGATTTGCGCCGCTCCCCCACCATCACAAGTAATATAACTTTTTCCCAATTTATCGGCAGTGACTATGGTATAACTGTAAGCTCCTATGTTATACAACCTGCTCATAAAAACTATTTTTCTTGTTTTATTATCTCTATTATCAAGCATAATTTTTGCACCTTTCTTTACCACCAAAGAACCGGGACTACCATGACAATTTAAAAATTGAAAATAATAACCAGAAGTTTGATAGGAATTTCTGGCTTTCAAATAATCACTAGTGGCCGATAAAGAAGTAGAGGAAGTTTTAACAGTAGAGGCTTTTTTAATAACAGTCGTCTTTTTAATCGCCGTACCAGTAGTAGTGGTTACACTGTCTATTGTACTGGTAACAACATCATCAACAACCTGAGTTGAACTGCTATTATTCCAAAAATCATAAGGGGTATCTTCTATTACTTTATTTTCACTTTTAAAAGTATGGAGGAGCCAATAAACCAAAGAAATTGCTACCAAAATAAAAACCAAAACTATGGTAAAATAAGGTCTTTTATCGGGATTTTTAGAGTCGTTTTCCGGATTCGAATTGGAGCCCGACAGATTGTTTAAATTGTTTAATTCCATATTTTTTGATTAATTATTACTTTTATTTAAATTAGCATAGATATTCGGAAAGGTCAATTGCTTTAACCATCTTGACTTTTGGGGAAAATAATATATAATATTTACACCTACGTCAGGGTAGCTCAGTTGGTGAGAGCGAAGGATTCATAACCCTTAGGTCGGGAGTTCGACTCTCCCCCCTGACACTTCTGTCCACCCCGTCGCCCCGGTCTCGGACACCTGCGGTTTCCGACGGTCGCTAGCGCTCCCTGCCTTCCACCATCGGGGTGTCCAGCCGTCCGCCTACGGCGTCCGTATTTTGTAAACTGTTTTATGAAAATTTTAGCTATTGAAAGTTCATGTGATGACACTTCAGTCGCCCTGGTAGATTGCTCTGCGAAGGGTTTTTTTGTAATTGAAGAAAAAACCGCTTCGCAAATAAATCTCCATAAAAAATACGGCGGGGTTATCCCGGAAATCGCCGGCAGACTTCATGCGGAAAAAATAGTTCCGTTGATAGAAGAAGTTTTGAAAAAAGGCAAACCCGATGTCATAGCCGTAGCTTCCGGTCCCGGTCTTATCACCGGTCTTATCGTGGGCGTTGAAACAGCTCGCAATCTTTCTTATTTTTTCAAAAAACCCCTTGTATCTGTGAATCATCTTGAAGGACATATTCATTCTGTTGAAATTAAATCTAAAATAGTTTACCCGGCATTAGCTCTTATAGTAAGTGGTGGACACACCGAACTGATTTTGATAAAAAAACCCGGAACTTATAAATTAATCGGAGCTACTCTTGATGACGCGGCCGGAGAATGTTTTGACAAGGTCGCCAAAATGTTAAATCTCACTTATCCCGGCGGACCGAAAATTTCCGCTTTCGCGCAAAAAGGAAATCGCCAAGCTATTGACCTGCCTCGCCCGATGTTAAATCAAAATAATTTTAATTTCAGTTTTTCCGGACTCAAAACCGCGGCTCTTTACCACTTACAAAAAAATCCGATTAAAAACGAAAAAGAATTAAACGATTTTTGTGCTTCGCTTGAAGAATCTATTATTGAGGTGTTAACCGAAAAAACCATTCGCGCCGGTTTAAAATACAAAACAAAAAGCATTATTCTTTCCGGCGGTGTTTCCGCAAACAAATATTTGCGTGAAACTTTGAGCAGAAAAACAAAAGAAAAATTGGGATTAAATTTATTAGTTCCGGAATTTCAATATTGTATGGATAACGCGGTAATGTCGGCTATCGCCGGGTATTACAAAGCCAAAAAAAAGAAATTTACTGATTGGAAAAAAATCAAAGCCGATCCAACTTGGGAAATAGGTTAGATCTAATTAAAACAAACTCAAAAATAAAAGTCCTGCTACACAGGACTTTTATTTTTGACATTTAGGACAATAAACTGTTCCCCTACCACCCAATCTACTTTCCAATAAAATGCTTTTGCATTTCAAACAAGGCAATCCTTTTCGTCCATAGACTTTCAATTTATCAACGTAACTACCTTTTTTGCCGTAACAATCCAGATAATCATCGGCTGTAGTTCCCCCACACTTTATCGAAGTTTGTAAAATCGTACGTAGTCCTTTATAAAGTTTTTTGACTTCTTCTTTTTTTAAAGTCTCCATCTTTCTATCCGGTAAAATACCCGCATAAAAGCAAGCTTCTTGCGCATAAATATTACCAATTCCGGCAATAAATTTTTGATCAAGCAATATTTGTTTAATTTTACTTTTTGGTTTAGACAATAGTAAATTTTCAAATTTTTTCAAAGTAAAATTTTTGTCAAGCGGTTCCGGACCATAATCTTTTCCCAACAATTTTGACAATTCTTCTGCTTTTATTAATTTTAAATAGCCAAATTTACGAACGTCTTTGAAATTTAATTGGTTTTCACCACTCAATTTTAAAATCAAGTGAGTGTGTTTATCTTTAGGAATATTCCAAAGATATTTACCAGTCATTTTCAGATGAGTTAACAAAACATAATCGTTGTTTAATTCCAAAATCAATAATTTAGCGCGACGATTAACTCGATTTATTTTTGCGCCTGTTAATATTTTCAAAAACTTATTTTTCGGTAAATTTATCATTTTCTGCGGACCAAAAAATTCAGCAAAAATAATCTTTTTTCCTGCAACTAATTTATTTAACTGAGATTTAATTGTTTCTACTTCTGGTAATTCCGGCATAACAAATAAAATTTTCAATTTTATAACATTATCTTCCCTTCTCCAACTATTTCTTCCAATTCTTTCTGAAGTTCATCTCCAAATTTAATTTTATATTGTGTCTTAATCGTATTGCTTCCCACTCGCAAATATACTTGGGATTCCCCCGGATATTTAGCTAAAATATTTTTAATAATATCGGACTTTTCTTTTACTTCCGCCAAAGTTAAATTCAAAGTAATACTGTCTTCGTTTTCCGTTTTTTCTTCATATTCTTCGTATTCTTCACGGTTGCGAGATGACAAAACTTGACCCATGGAAAATTGTTGCGCCAATTCCCTATAATTTTGCGGAGTGATTTCATAAGCTTTTTCTACAAACAATTTATCATCTCCTTCTTCTTCGCTTGTTCTGCCAACCACGCAAACCATTCTGCCTTCAACCCAAACATCTTTGGTAGTTTCATAAGTTTTTGGAAATACCAAAAGCTCCAATGTATCAGTCAGGTCAGCAATTGTCACAAACATCATAGTTTTTCCACTACGAGTAATTTTCTTTTTAGCCGATTCTATTATTCCTCCGACAATCACCCATTGATTCTTGCCTTGAGATGGCAAGTCTTTAACCGGAACTAAACAGTCGCTCATTTTTTTTGCAAACGGTTCAAAAGGATGAGCTGTCACATACACCCCGAGTAATTCTTTTTCCCAATGCAAAATTTCATCTTTGGTGGCAACCGGAGCCGGATTTATTTTTACTTTATTGGTAAAACCGATAGAGCTTCCCGAAAATAAAGAATTTTGTTTGGTGTTGTTTTGTTCGTGATTTTGTTTGATAAAGAGAAGAAAATTTTCAATATTTCCAAGCAACAATCCCCGGTCATAACCGAAAGCGTCCAAAGCTCCGCATTTGATGAGTGCTTCAAGAGATTTTTTATTCAGATCTTTATCTTTGACTCGCTTGAAAAAATCTTCCAAATCTTTATATTTTCCACCTTCTTTTCTGGTGCGATAAATAACATCTGCGATATGTTCACCCAAATTTTTAACTCCGCTCAAACCAAAACGAATATAAGGAGTCGTGCCGTCTTCCGGAGTTATCATGGCAAAATTTTTGAAACTTTGATTGATGTCCGGCGGTAAAACTTTGATACCAATCTTTTCACATTCATGAATAATTTCCGGCACTTTATCCATATCTCCGCTCTCCGCTATCAAAATCGCGGTCATATATTGAATCGGATAATTGGCTTTGAGATATGCAGTTTGATAAGCCACTACCGCATAAGAGGCAGCATGAGCTTTGTTGAAACCGTAAGCGGCAAACGGTTCGATTTTATGCCACAAATCGTCTACCAAAGCGGAATCCAATTTTCCAAATTCTTTACATCCTTTATAAAATTTTTCTTTTTGTTTTTCCATTTCTTCGGGAATTTTTTTACCCATGGCTTTACGAAATTTATCCGCTTCTTCCCAGTTGTATCCGGCCAAATTTATAGCGGTCAACAAAACATCGTCCTGATAAACAATCAACCCCAACGACTGATCAAGATATGTTTCCATGCGCGGATCAAGATAAGTTATCAACTCCGGATTTTGTTTACGCGCAATATAATCCGGAATCACCGCCATCGGACCGGGACGGAAAAGCGCCACCATCGCCATGATATCAAAAATCGTTGTCGGTTTTAGTTCTTTGAGATAACGCGTCATTCCCGAACCGGAAAGTTGAAATACACCGACAGTTTCACCGCGCGCCAACATCTCATAAGTTTTTTTATCATCCCAAGGAATATTGAAAACATCTATTTTTACTCCCGCGGTTTTTTCAATGATTTCTACGGCATGACCCAAAATAGATAGGTTACGAATACCCAAAAAATCCATTTTCAAAACTCCGGCCGCTTCTACAGTATGCATTTCATATTGAGTCACGATACGTTCTCCCCCGGTTTCTCTTTGAATCGGCGTAAAATCTGTGAGTGGTGTCGGAGAAATAACCACACCCGCCGCGTGCATGGAAGTATGACGAGCACAGCCTTCTATTTTTTGCGCCAAATCAATCAATCTTTTTGCTTGCGCGTTTTTATCGTAAAGCTCTTTGAATTCCGGTTCCAATTCCAAAGCTTTGGCGATATTTATCTGAAAACCTTGAGCTCCGGCGGGAATAAGTTTTGATAATTGATCGCAAAAAGAATAAGAGTATCCTAACGCTCTACCCGCATCACGAATAGCTCCGCGCGCCATCATCGTACCGAAAGTTATAATCTGCGCCACTTTGTCCGCGCCGTATTTATCAGTAACATATTTGATCATATCATCACGGCGGTCGTCGGCAAAGTCCGCATCAATATCCGGAGGACTCGGACGATAAGGATTCAAAAAACGTTCAAAAGGAAGTTTGAAATAAAGAGGGTTTACCGTAGTGATACCCATAGCATAAGAAACTATGGAACCGGCGCCCGAACCTCTGGTTGTTTCCATAATTCCATTATTGCGCGCATAATTTACATAATCGGACACAGCGATAAAATATGGAGAATAACCTTTTTTGGCGATAATCCCGAGTTCATAATCCACTCTTTCTCTCACAGCCGGAGAAATTTCTATCAATTTTGGCAATCTATCGTAAACTTCATCACGCAAATGTTCGTCAGCGGTTTTTCCTTCCGGTAATTCAATCGGCGGAAAATGCCATTTGTTTAATTCCAAAACCAAATTTACTCTTTCCGCTATTTTGCCTGTATTTTCCAAAGCTTCCGGAATATGTTTGAAACGAGATGCGATATCTTTTTCATCGCAAAGAGAAAAATCCATCCCGACCATACTGTGACGTTCCGTATCTTCCAAAGTTTTTCCGTCTCTGATACAGGTCAAAATATCTTGAGCTTCCGCGTCCTCGGGATTCAAATAATGAACATCGCGCGTGACGATAAGCGGAATCCCTGTTTCCTGGCTAATTTGTATCAATTGATTATTGATTTCCGTTTGACCTTCAAGCGCGGGAATATCCATCATTTCCAAAAAGAAATTTCCACGACCGAAAATCTCGTCATATTCAAGCGCGATTTTTTTGGCTTTTTCATAATTATTTTCTTTTTTCAAAGCCCAAGCGATTTCACCGCGCATACAAGCGCTACCGCAAATAATACCTTCGTGATATTGACGTAATAATTCTCTGTCCATTCTCGGTTTATAATAAAAACCTTCGGTATGCGCCAGAGATGAAAGTTTCATCAAATTTTTATAACCAATATAATTTTCCGCCAACAAAAGAATATGAAAATACTTATCATGCGGATTTTTTTCCAAACGAGAACCGCTGGCAATATAACCTTCCATCCCGATAATGGGTTTTATTTCTTCTTTGAGACATGCCTCATAAAATTCAATCGCTCCATACATATTGCCATGATCAGTCAAAGCCAACGCCGAAAAACCGCGTTTCTTCGCGGTCTTTACCAGTTCTTTGATTTTTGGCAATCCGTCCAAAAGCGAATAGTGGCTGTGGACGTGCAAGTGTGTAAACACAATTGAAAAGATTTAAGAGATTTAAAAGATTGCAAGATTTTTGAATAACAAGACTGTTTTGTCATTCCTGCGAAAGCAGGAATCCAGGATTTTAAACGACTGCCGCTGGATCCCTGCTTTCGCAGGGATGACAGTTGAATTATATTGTAAAAAAATAAACCAAAAAGACCCTCCCTTTGGCTACTCCATAATATCTCAAAAAACCGTCTTTGGCAACCTCCAAAAAATCTAGATTTTAAAATAAAAAAACCCGCACGTTATGCGCGGGGTATGAAAGAACAGCCGAAATTAAAATGTTTCTTTACGAACAGCTAAAAACTTAGTTGCAGTAGATTCAGGCCAAGGATAATCAAATAGATAATTATCTAAATGATATCCAGATTTAGATAAATAATAACTAACAGGAACACAGGGGTGCTTATAACAATTAATAACGGACCCAAGAGCAACTACCATAAACTCCTTTTTTTTTGATTTCAGGATAAGTCCTGATAAAAACCTTGAATTCATGAAATGTTGCTGGACGAAGTCTGTTTTCTTCCATATGAGAAAGCACATCTTCTGTTGTAGGACGCCCTTCAAAAGGATTAAAAAGCTCTAAATCAAGATTAAATACACCATGTTCAATAACAGCAGGGAAATTACATTCTTTGTGAACAACATCAAAAACCACTTCTTCATTTTTTTCTTCATCATAATCAATAGAAATTGGATATTTTTTTGCAGAGATTAATTTATCTTCACAAAAATCTATCACTTTTTTCCTGTTTTTTGGATCAAATAAAGCACGAGAATTTCTGTGTCCGAGTGCTTTCAAAAAAATCACCATCTCCTCAAAAAATCGTAACATTGTTTTCTCCAAATCTTTTCATTGTATTAATAATAAAAGGAACATATTTGTTGATTGCTTATCGTATAATATTTTAATGTTTTTGTCAACCCCGCTTAGCGGGGTTACAGTCACGCTCAGCGTGACAATATAATAATTGATCTAATTGATATTATCTTAACTTTTACAAGAAATGAAAACCACCAGCTAACGCTGGTGGTTTCTTTCTTGCCGGCCGTTAGGCCGGCAGAGGCAACTTCGGTAGCTCTGGTCTGCGGGTTTGTTGATTATTGATATAGTTTTTAAGTTGGTATTCGTTAATACCGACGGTAGAGACAAAATAACCCCTTGACCAGAGCGAGCCCAACGGTAATTTATTGGGCGCCTTCTTTTTTAACCAATTACTACTTTTACCTTTGAATATTTGAACTACATAGGAAACGGAAAACTTAGGCGGAATTATTATATAAAGATGAATATGTTCATCTCCGACATGCCAAGCTAACAATTTAATATCTTTCCATTTGGCTATCACCTTGAAAATTCTTTTTAATTCTTGTTTAATATACTTATCAACCAATACTTTACCGCGATATTTGGTAATCCAAACTAAGTGATATTGGCAAAGGTAAGTACAATGTTCCAGATTGTACAACCTATATGGTGCGGATGGAATAAAAATCACCTCCTTTCTGCTAAGCGGGGTGATTTTATTTTACCATGAGCTACGCTCCAAAAGGACACGCCGGCTAAAGCCGGCGGTTTTCGATTAATAAAAACCCGCACGTTGTGTGCGGGATAACTTTGAGAATTTTAGGATTTGCGACGAAGGAGAAGAGCATTTTTTTTAAAAAAAAGATCTCCATCCTTAAAATTATCACTTCCCCAACAATTTTCCTCCAGTAACTTAGATTCTTTGTCCCAAGTCAAATAATATTGATGGAAAGTATTTCCTATTCTTGGATTTAGATAATTGATGTTTTTTTCATCAACACCATCAACAAAAATCAAACAGTACTTCATAAAAATTTCTGGGAGACATTCTTTAAGCTCTAAAACATAATCAATATCTTCAACCTCAACAACAGCGTTCAGTTCTTTTGCTCGTCTAATTACTTCATGGCCACTGATAGCATCCTCATCTTCTTTTAAAAAGGTTATAATTTCATAAATCCGTCGACCAATTTTCATCTCTGTTGGTAATAAATTATGACCATTAGGTTTAATAGGGGCGAGAGTTTTACAAAAATCCTTCACTGCTCGACCGTTGTTTTTATCAACTAACCTTTCTGCATCTTCTTGTCCAAGATAATTAAGAAGATTGAGCAAATCTTTAACAGAAATTTTAACATGCAATCTTTCCATTTTAATCTCCATACAAAGTTTAAAAATAAAAGGAACAATTTTACTAACTGCATATTATAGCACATTTTAGCACCCTTGTCAAGGGTATAATTTGGCTAATTTAAGACATTTTACAAAACAAAAACCCGCCATTTTCAGACGAATTTTTTATAATTTCGTAATTTTTCGTAAGTTCGTACGTATTTATTTTTTCATTTTCTTCGCCACTTTCTTAACCTTCTTCTGCGCAACCTCCATAGCTCTATCAACCGCATCTTTGGCGATGTCGCCAAAATCATCAACTTTATCATCCATAAAATTTCTAGCTTTTTTGGTAATGAAATTTTTTACCATTCCTCCGGCTGTTTCTTTGGCCATACCGAGCAAAGAAGAAATTCCTTCTATTTTATCTTGGATAGAATTTATCGTATCTGTGATTCTCTGCAAACGAAGACGAAATTCTTCTACAATTGTATTTACATTTTTCAAAATCATCGCGGCGTAATAAAAAGTGTAACAAAGAAACGCCGTTAACCAAATAATACAAAACGAAATGACGATATATAAAATATCTTTTGAATTTTCCAACATATTTCCTCCTTATTAAATTTTAATTATATTTGAATTATAACATTTTTTAGAAAAACGAGCAAATAGTCATAAATAAACTTACGAAAGTATATAAAAAAAGAAAACCCTGTATATCATTTGCTAAAAGCATTTGATACACAGGGGTATGAATTTGCGAAGTGCCCAAGGAATCAAGAAACGATTCCAAGAATCCAAGGACCCAAGCGACTACTTGCGACGGAGAATCAGACCAGCGTCACGCTGGTAGTAGTCGTTATGAGAGACCCAGCCTCCGATCCAACGGTCATCGTCCCAGTAGACATAGCAGACGTCACCGGAACCGTCGGGACGGTGCCAATTTGTAAAGACAAAGTAAACTTTGCCTCTAAAATTTTCCGGAATATTCTGCTGGTGATCCAGCAAATATTGCCCGTCGTCCTCTCCGAGATGTGCCAACATCTCTTTTGCCTGCCTGACCATACCGTTCCCAGAAATTATTTCCTCGTCCCCTTTGAGGAATCCGAGAAGTTCGTAGGTACGATCACCTACTTTTATTTCAGTCGGCAGGTCTGAAGGAGAAATAAGAGTTTTGCAAAACTCTTTTACTTTTTCTATATTACTTTCCTTAAGTAATATAGTGAAATTTTCTCTCCCGACGGCTTTGATAAAATTACTGATTTTTTTTAAGAAATTCATTTCAATCTCCATTACAAATTTATAATAATAAAAGGAACTATTTTATTGATTGCTTATCGTATAATATTTTAACTTTTTTGTCAACCCCGCTTAGCGGGGTTGTAGTCACGCTCAGCGTGACAAAACTCCATTTAATTCAGCTAATTTAGCGATTCCGCAAAACAAAAAACCGCCCTTGCGAGCGATTTTTAATATCCAGTATCCAATATTTTTACCCTCTCATTTCCGCTTTAAACTTTTCTTTCAAAATATTTGAAATTTTCCCCATCACTTCATCAACTTCTCCGGTATTAAGTGTTCTTTCCGAAGAACCGAAAATAAATCTGTAAGCCATGCTTTTATCCCCCGCTTTCACATGTTCACCTTCGTAAACATCAAAAAGTTCTGCGGATTTCAAAAGAGGATAAACATCTTTGATTTTGGAAATAATTTCTTGATGAGAAATATTTTTATCAACTGTAAAAGCTAAATCTCTTTCCACAGTCGGAAATTCGGAAATCGACGTGTAAGTAAAAGGATTTTTCTCTTTCAATATATCGAGCAAATCATTCAAATTAATTTCCAATACCCCGACTCTTTCGTTTAAATCCCATTTTTTCGCTGTGAGAGGATTGATTTCAAAAATCATACCGACCATTTTACCATCAATAAAAATTTCTCCCACTCTGCCCGGATGGGCAAAATTTTTCACAAACTTCGGAGCTTCAATCAAAAAGTCTGTTTTCAAATCCGCCATGATTTTTTCCAAAGCCAAACGAACTGGGAAAAATCCGCTTTGTCCTTTTTTGGAATAATTCACGATTGTCAACACACTATCTTGTCTCGGCAATAATTCATCATTATTGGAAAGAGCTCTCGGACCGGCCAATTCCGCCAAATAAATTTTACCGATTTCAAAAATATTCACTTGATCAAAATTTTCCATGTTTTTTTGAACATTTTCCAACACATTCGGCAACAATTCTCGACGTAAATACGGTTTTTCTTTTGAAAGCGGATTATCAAGTTCCAAATATTTGGTTTTATCTTCGCCTAAACGTTCAATTTGAGCATCGCTGATAAAAGAATAATTATAAACTTCGTCATAAGCGAGTTCTTTGGATAAAATATTGCGTAAACGATGTTCCAAATCTCGCAATTCATTTTTCTCCGGCGGCGCAATTTCAAAAGACGGTAAAATACTTTCTATTTTATCGTAACCGTAAATTCTGCCTATTTCTTCGGCTAAATCCTCGGCCATGGAAATATCTTTGGTCGCGCGCCAGGTCGGAATTTTCACGCTTAAACCGTCTTTACCTTTTTCTTTAACTTCAAAACCCAAGCGTGTCAAGATACCGATAATTTCTTTTTTATCCAAATCAATTCCGATTTTCTTACAAATATCTCCGACACTGGTTTGAATCGGTCCGGTAGCCAAATGAAAATTCTTTTCATCTACTATATTACTTACAACTTTGGCTTCCGGACAAAAATCCAATATCATTTCTACTGCTTTTTTCAAAGCATCAGACGTCATATTCGGATCCAAACTTTTTTCAAAACGCGCGGAAGAATCTGTGCGACTATCATAACGAAGCGCAGTTTTGCGAATATTTACCGGTTCAAAATTAGCTGATTCAAAAATAATTGTTGTTGTGCTATCACTGATACCACTATCAAATCCGCCCATCACCCCAGCTAGAGCAATAGGTTTTTCTTCATCCGCAATTACCAAATCATTTTCCGTCAATTTAATCACTTTTTCATCAAGTAATTTAAAATCTTCTTCCGGTTTAGCGGTACGAACAATAATAGTTTTTGAATTTTTGTTTTTAGTTTTTAAATTATTGGCATCAAAAGCATGAAGTGGTTGTCCCAAATCATACATTATATAATTGGTAATATCCACGACATTGTTGATACTACGCAAACCAACAGCTGACAAACTTTGTTGCAACCAAAGCGGAGACGGCCCGATTTTTATTCCATCTACTACGACCGCCATATAACGCGGACACAATTTAATATCATCCACATCTACTTTTAATTTTATTTCTTTACCGGGAATAATTTCTTTTGTTTCATAATTTTTTAATTCTCGTGGAAAAAGCACAGATACTTCACGCGCTATACCGTAATGTCCCCACAAATCCGGGCGGTTGGAAAGTGATTTATTGTCAATTTCCAAAACTACATCGTCTAATCCTAAAGCTTTTTTCAATTCTGTTCCTGGTTTAAATTTCAATTCTGTAAAATCCAAAATTTCTTTCTCTCCTTTTGCCGGAAACATCTGTTCCAAACCGATTTCACTACCTCCACACATCATCCCGTAAGAATCTACATCGCGAATTTTGGTTGGTACAATTTCTACCAAATCTTTTTCCCCATGCCAATGTACTTTGGCTCCGACTTTGGCCACTGCCACTAACATTCCATCCGCTACATTGCTACCACCACAAACAATTTGCAAACTTTCTTTTCCTACATCCACCAAACACAATTTCAATTTATCAGCATTTGGATGTTTGTCAGCTTTGAGGACTTTTCCAACTACAATATTATGTAGCCCGTCACCTTGTCTGATAATATTTTCCACTTCTACCGTACTCAATTTCAATTTTTCCGCTACTATCTCCGGAGTAATGGAATCAGGCAAGGTAATATATTTTTTTAACCAATTGTAAGAAATATTCATATACTTTCAAAATTAAAATTGTTTTACAAACCGAAGGTCACCACTCTGTAATAAACGAACATCATCGATTCCGTATTTGAGCATTACCAAACGAGTTAGACCAAAACCAAAAGCAAAACCGCTGTAAACTTTCGGATCAAGTCCGCCATAATTCAAAACATTTGGATGAATCATACCAGCACCAAAAATCTCCATCCAACCGGTGTGTTTACAAACACTACAACCTTTACCACCACACAACAAACAGGTCACTTCTCCGTTTACTCCCGGTTCTACAAATGGATAAAATTTTGGACGTAAACGAACTTTTGTTTCCGGTCCAAATAAATTTTTTGCCACAGTTTCCAAAACCGCTTTCATGTGGCCAAAATTAATATTTTTATCTATTACCACACCTTCCATTTGATAAAATGTATGTTCGTGACGAGCATCGGTGGATTCATTACGAAAACATCGTCCCGGAGTAATCATGCGAAGCGGAGCGCCATATTTTTCCATAGCCCGCACTTGATTGGCAGAAGTATGAGTTCGCATCAACCAATTTTCATGATTTTTGATATAAAAAGTATCTTGCGATTCTCTGGCCGGGTGAGTCGGAGGAATATTGATTGCTTCAAAATTGTAATAATCACTTTCCAATTCAGAACTATCAAGTACCATAAAACCCATGGAGGTAAATAAATCTTCCAATTGTTTTTGCACAATAGAACTCGGATGAATATGTCCGCTTTCTTTTTTTGGTAAACACGGCTGACTCAAATCAATCTTTTCTTTGGTAATTTGTTCAGCAAAACCGGCATTGTTCAATTCTTCTCTTTTTTTATTGATTGATTCTTCTAATTCTTTTTTGATTTCATTGAGTATTTGTCCGAAATTTTTCTTTTCTTCCGGATTAAAATCTTTGAGACCTTTCATGAGTTCGGTTAATTCACCGTTTTTACGACCTAAATATTTATTTTCCAAACTTTCAAGTTCCTCCGCGGTTTTAACACTAATAATCGCGGGCAGAGCTTCATTTTTTAATTGTTGCAATTTTTCTTGCATATATATTAAAATATTTTATTTATCAAATTTACAAAAACTCCTTTAAACGCCGTTAAATCTTTGATAGTAACGGCCAAAATCAAAATCATGAGCAACATAAAACCAATCGAATGAGCGATTTGTTCAAATTTTGCCGGAGCTAATTTTTTATTTATTTTATTTAAAATCAAAAATAATAATCTTCCGCCATCAAGCGCTGGGATCGGTAAAATATTAATAAATGCTAAATTTAAAGATAAAATAGCGGTAAATTGGAGTAAATAAATAAAACCTAATTTTGCGATTTTACCCGTCATCACCGCGATTCCTACCGGTCCGGCCATGTCTCCGGCTACACTGGTACCAACAAATAATCCGACGATAAAATCATAAAAAGCTGTCGCAATAGCCCCAAACATCAAAAATGCATTTTTGAAACCGTAATAAAAAGCCAAATACCAAGGATAAGAAACCGTGCCCAATTCCGCGATTGCCACACCTATTCCCGCTTTACCGGTATCAGGATAAACAAAAGGTTTGATTTCTTTGGTGATGATTTCTTCTCCGCGTTTTACAGAAACAGAAATATTTTCTTCTTTGTGAGAATTCACGTAATCTTGCATTTCTTTGAGACGAGGATTGTTAATAGAACCTACTTTTATCACTGTATCCCCCTCTTGTAGACCGGCTGTTTCCGCCGGTTTACCGGAAATAATTTGTAAAATCTCCACGCGTTGATTTTTTACTTTAGCGCTATTTGGCAGTTCCTCGGTAATCTGAGGTAAACCAAAAAGATAACCTATTCCAAAAAGAACACCGGCTAAAACTATATTCATTACAACACCGGCAACTATGGTTATGGCTTTTGGCCAAAAACTTTTGGTTTGAAAACTATCTGGCGCCAAATCTTGTTCATTTTCTCCACGAATACTAACAAAACCTCCTAAAGGCAACCAATTTATACTATATAAAGTATCGGCCGGACATTCTTTGGCTTCGTATTTACCGCCGACAAAACGAATTTTTTTGGTTATTGGATCTTTATACCAACCAAAAGCGCGCGGTGGAAAACCAAAACCAAATTCATAAACTTTCATCCCGCTTTTACGCGCAGAAATAAAATGTCCGACTTCGTGAGACAGAACAAGCACGGCGAGAACAGCGATGAAGATGATGAGGGTGGCCATAAAAATATTGAATATTAAATATTGAATATTAGTTAGGATTTTTAGTTTTCTCCAATATCCAATATTCAGTATTCAATCTACTTGTCAAAAAGACTAATTTTATATACAATAAAAAAACAATTAAGTAATTTTTAACTTAAAATCTATGAGTATACTTTACATCGTTTTGGGGGTTTTGGCAATAGTCATAATTTGGCTTATTGCTACATATAACGGCTTGATTACAACAAAAAATCGCGTAGACGAAGCGCTTAGCGATATTGATGTTCAGCTCAAACGTCGTTATGATTTAATCCCGAATTTAGTGGAAACTGTCAAAGGCTATATGACCCACGAACAAAGCACTTTGATTAAATTGACCGAGGCTCGCGCTTCCGCTATGTCCGTTCATGATAATAAAAACGCTACTTTAGCCCAAAGAGAACAGGCCGAAAATGCCTTATCTTCCACTTTAAAATCTTTATTTGCCGTAACGGAAAATTATCCTGATCTCAAAGCCAGTCAAAATTTCTTGCAACTTCAAGATGAAATTTCCGATACAGAAAATAAAATCCAAGCTTCTCGCAGATTTTATAATGGTAATGTTCGTGATTTCAACACCAAAATTCAAATCTTCCCTACCAACCTTATCGCCGGAATGTTGAAATTTGTTAAATACGATTTTTTTCAAGCCGCCGAACAAGAGAGAAATAATGTACAAGTTAAATTCTAGGAATTAAAGCTCTAAGCTCTAATTCCTAATCTCTAAACAATATTAAAAACAAAATTTCAAAATTAGATATTTGATATTCAAACATTGTTTAGGATTTAGGGTTTAGGATTTAGGATTTTGTTTTATGTATAATGAAATAGCTTCAAACAAACGCAAATCTGTCTTTTTGATGATGTTTTTCATCGCCTTTATTATTCTCATTGGCTATATTTTTGATTTAGCTTATGGAAATAAAAACGGCATTTCCGGAATTTTTATCGCGGTGATTTTTTCTTTGGGCATGACAACTATCTCTTATTTTCAAGGAGATAAAATCGCGCTTAGCACTACCGGCGCCAAATTGGTGGAACATGACGATAATAAATATTACTATCATTTGGTGGAAAATCTCTGTATTACCAACGGGATGCCGATGCCAAAACTCTATATCATAGAAGATCAAGCGATAAACGCTTTTGCCACCGGACGAAAACCAGAGTTAGCTTCTATTGCCGTGACTCGCGGAGCCTTGGAAAAACTAACTAACGAAGAAATGGAAGGCGTATTAGCTCATGAATTGTCACATATCAAAAATTATGATATTCGTTTTATGATGCTTGTGGCCGTGTTGGTCGGAGCTATTGCTATAATGTCGGACATTTTTTTACGGTCCGGTTTTTGGGGTGGACGCGGTAAAAACGATCGCGAAGGAAGCAGTAACCAACTGGCCGCTATTTTCATGGTTATCGGAATCATAATCGCAATTTTATCCCCTCTTATCGCCGAACTCATCAAACTAGCCGTATCACGTCAAAGAGAATATCTTGCCGATGCTTCCGGAGCTTTACTCACTCGTTACCCCGAAGGATTGGCCAACGCCTTACAAAAAATATCCGAAGAAAACAGGCCTCTACAAAAAGCATCTTCAGCTACCGCCCATCTTTTCATCGCTTCGCCGTTTAGCGGTAAAAAACTTTCCGCTATGTTTTCAACTCACCCGCCGGTAGAAGAAAGAATCAAAAGATTAAGGTCAATGGGAAGATAAAAAATTCAATTTTAAATAAAAAAAAGGCAGGCCGATAAACGACCTGCTTTATTTATTGTCCGCAATCAGCTGGCACAACTCTTTGGCCAGAACCGAGGGACTTTTTAAAAAATCTTCACCTTTCAAAGAAGGAAAATCTTTTCCGGGTTTTGCTCCGCGACGGAGAAGGTCTTCAACAAATTCTATGCCGTAAAATTTCTTTGTTACTGCGGCATATTCAACAGACAACAGAAGAGCTGATTTCTTTTCGCTGGTTTGAATATTTACTTCAACCCCTAGCTCTAAAAGTTCTCTAAAAAGAGAGCTGTCCCGTTGACATATCGCTATCTCCAATAACGATATCCCCTCAACATCCGTCCCGTTTAATTGCAATCCATTTTCTTTGAAAATTTTGAGTAAAAAGACAGCTTGGCGTCGCGAAAAAATACGCACCAAAAAACCTTTTTTTACTCCAAAAATGCAATTAGGGTCGACTTCTCCGGACAAAAGCCAGAAAGGCACATCTTCAAACCACCCTTTTTCAAGAGCTTTGATAAACTCCTTTTTATTTTCTTCAGGAGTTAAAGATTGCTTCATACGTCCACTCATCTTTTTACCCCTTTTGTTTTATTATAAAGAACTAACATATAATTTAAGCATAAAATAACAAAAAAGTCAATGTTTTGATATTTATTGAAATAAAAAACCGGGGTCTTCGTAAACCCCGGTAGACTGAACGAACTATCTTATTCCGTATCTTTTTCCTACGAAATAACAGGCAAGGTGATCATTGAAATTTTTTCTGATAAATTTCATCTGGTTGAAATTGACTACGACATATACCAATTCACCGTTAGTACACGCCGATGCGTAATTTTTTATGAAAGATATCATTGCTTTCTGATCGTGTTCCGCCTCCAAAAAAGAACTTGCTATCGGTTTAATCTGCATGCAGTCGCTTATCTTTCTTCCAATTTCATAAGACTGCCCAGTATGCGCGCAAAGCACGCGTTTTTCAGGTTTTTTAATGGCAAAGTCTTTGATTCCTCGATCAAATTCTTCAACCACCATTTCAGGATTTTGACAATGATTAGCAGAAACAAACACAATTCCGGATTCTGACGGCATCGTTCCCTCCTAAAAATGAAAAGATCTTACTGAAAATCTGCCATACCTTTTTTTACCGCCTAACATTGAATTTACGGCAATACCGCAAATCAATATTAGCAGAATGAAATAAACCAATCCGTTAATAAAAACGCGTTTCATTTAACACCTCATGTGCGTATGATGAATAAAGAGCTCGCATCAGTATAAACTAAAATTTATCTTTTGTCAACCCCGCTAAGCGGGGCCCCGTCCCATTCCATAACTTCTACCTACAAAAAAACCAGCTTTAAACTGGTTTTTTTGTTTGTTTTAACCTTTAAACGGAACTAATTTTAAACTATTTTTCAATAATTTGCCTTATTTCAGAGGTTTTTTTCACCACTATTTCCTCGTCTATTCCTTCCAAATTCAATCTTAATAGAGATTCCGTGTTACTCACTCTGACGTTAAACCAAAAATCAGGATATTCAAAAGTCAGCCCGTCCAAATCGGAAATTTTGGCATCCGCGAATTTTTCTTTGAGTTTTTCCAGTACCGCGGTTTTGTCCGCAACTTTAAAATTTATTTCTCCGGAATGGAAATATTTTTTCAAAGGTTTTACATAGTCAGCCAAGGAAATATTTTTTTCTGAAAGTTCTTGCAATAATTTTAAAGTCACAATCATTGGCGCTTCAAAAACTCCGTAAGGAAATTTTGCAAAAAAATGTCCAGAAGATTCTCCGCCAAAAACCGCACCTGTTTCAAGCATCTGTTTTTTGATAAGCGAATGACCGACTCGAGTCACACTTGGCACTCCTCCGTTTTGTAAAATCATATCGCGAGTAATTTTTCCCGGACGAATGTCATAGCAAATCGTGCTTCCCGGGTTATCACGTAAAAATAATTCCGCCATAATCCCGCGTATTATAGCGGGTTCTACCAATTCTCCGGTGTTATCAACAAAAAATATTCTATCTCCGTCACCATCGGTCGCAATACCCAAATCAGCATTTTCTTCCAAAACACGTTTTCTTAAATCTGTATTATTTTCTTCTTTAAACGGATCAGCTTCGTGAGCCGGAAAAGTGCCGTCCAAATCAAAATTCATTTTTATGAGTTCTATTTGCGGTAAATCTCTAAATAATTCTTCCAAATATTGAGCTCCCATAGCATTGGCCGTATCCACGACTATTTTCATGGGTTTTATTTTTTTTAAATCCGCAAATTTTTCTTCTTCTTTTATCTGGGCAAACAATATTTCTTCTTTCAAAACAACATTACCTTTGTTTTCAGAAATTATAAATTCGTTTTGTTCCACCCATTTTTGCAATTCTTCCATACCGTTGCCTTGACCAAAAGGTTTAGCTCCTTCACGCACAATTTTTATCCCATTATATTGCGCCGGATTGTGCGAAGCGGAAACCATTAACCCTCCATCATAACCGAAATAAGCAACAGAAAAATAAAAAGTCGGAGTGGAAACCAAGCCAACATCAATTACCCGAACTCCGCTTTGAATCAATCCTTCAACCACTTGTTTTTTTAAACTCGGAGAAGATATTCTCATATCAGCACCTACCACAATGGTAATTTGCTCTTTATTTAGCTCTTTTTTACGCATCAAAGCAAAGGCTTGAGCGATTTTTTTAGCCAATTCTTCATTTAACTCTTGCGGATAAATACCGCGGATATCATAAGCCTTATAAATTGACATAGACTATTGAAATTAGATCTTGTTTTTTATATAAAAAAATTATATAATAACCCCGAGAATTAAGCAAATTCCTATTTTTGATTTTATATGAAAAAAATATTAACTCTTTGCATAGTTCACGATGAAAGTAGAGTTCTTTTGGGTATGAAAAAACGCGGTTTTGGAATGGATAAATGGAACGGATTTGGAGGAAAAATTCAAGACGGAGAGACTATTGAACAGGCAGCTGTTCGCGAATTACAAGAAGAAGCAGGTATTACCCCTTTAAAAATGGAACAATTTGGTTTATTAAACTTTAAATTTCAAGACGGTGCGAGTGAAGAAATGGAAGTAGCGGTTTTTTCTGTCACCGATTTTGATGGTATTCCGACCGAAAGCGAAGAAATGCGTCCCGCATGGTTTCTCAAAAGCGAAATACCTTACGAAAAAATGTGGGCTGATGACAAATATTGGCTACCACTACTTTTTGCCGGAAAAAAATTTAACGGCAATTTTGAATATATGGATTACAATATCATGCTTAGTCATGAAGTGGAAGAATTAAATCAAATCTTGTAATTATAATTATGCATTTATCCGAACGATTTAGTACACATCTCAAAAATGTTTTGGTCAAAGCCATCCAACTGGCAACCGAATTAAAACAAAAGGAAGTTGTTCCGATACATCTTTTATTTGCCATTTTGAAAGAAAAAGGTTCTTTGGCTCACGAAATATTACAAAGAACCAATCTAAAAGAAAACATATTGGAAAATGCCATTTTAAATATTCCTTCAAATAACAGACAGGATCCCGAACAAATTTCAGTTAACACTACCACCCAAGCCGATTTGGCGCCACTATCTTCCATCGCTAAAGGAGTCTTGGAGAAAGCTTTTCTTATCGCTTCAGAAAATAATCATAATTTTTTAGGAACCGAACATCTACTGTCGGCTATTTTACAAATAAATGACCCTGTTGTTTCTGAGATAATCAATCAAACTAAAACTTCAATCAAAGAAATAGAAGACCAGTTAAAAAATATCCTTGTCGGAACTTCTCAATTTCCCCAAATTGATGAAATAGCTCAAACATTTGATAAAATTTCCGAAAATATTGAAAACGAAATTCCCGTATCGGAAATTATCCCTAAGAAATCAAAAAATAACATCAAACAAAAATCGGAATCGGCTTTAGAAGTTTTTGCCACCGATTTGACAGATCAGGAAATTCAAAAAAATATTGATCCGGTTATCGGAAGAGAAAAAGAAATAGAACGTCTGGTGCAAATTATTTGTCGCCGCAATAAAAATAATCCCATTTTACTTGGTGATCCAGGAGTAGGCAAAACCGCTATTGTTGAAGGTTTGGCAAAAAAAATAACTCAAGGCGAAGTGCCGGATTTATTAAAACGTAAAAAAATTTACGCACTCGATATGGGGCTACTTATTGCCGGAACCATGTATCGCGGTGAATTTGAATCTCGTTTACGACAAGTCATAGAGGAAACTTTGCAAAATCCAGATATTATTTTATTTATCGATGAATTACACAATATCGTAGGAGCCGGAAGCTCGCAAGGTAGTATGGATGCGGCAAATATTTTGAAACCGGCTTTGGCTCGCGGACAAATTCGTTGCATAGGTAGTACCACCGGAGCTGAATTTAAAAAATTTATTGAAAGCGACGCTGCTTTGGAAAGGCGTTTTCAACCGATAATCGTACGCGAACCGACGATTGATGAAACCGTCAAAATCTTAAACGGTTTGAAAAAAAATTATGAAAAATATCACCGAGTGAAAATAAACGAAAATGCGGTTATAGCTGCGGTTAAACTTTCGGTTCGCTACATCAACGATAAATTTTTACCTGATAAAGCCATTGATTTGATAGATGAGACAGCTTCAGCCAAAAGATTGAGTTTTAGCGCCGATATCAAAGAAAATAAGCTTTGGCAGTTGAGAAAAAAATTGAATAAAATAATCTTTGATAAGGAAAAAGCGGCTTTGGATAATGATTTTGGCTTAGCAATGACCATGAAAGAAGATGAAATAAAGATAGCCGGAGAAATAAAAAAATTAGAAAAAGAAATCAATGAACAAAAAGAGAGATTTCTCGGTACAATCACAGAAAAAGACGTCATGGAAACAATAGCTAAAATCATAGGCACCACCCCAAACGAGCTCATACTTGACAACAGAGATCGTTTCTTAAAAATCAAAGAAGGTTTGAAAAAAAACATAATTGGTCAAGATGAAATCATAGATGAAATCATAAAAACCGTCGAAAAATCACAATTGGGATTGACCGATCCGCAAAAACCTTTGGGTTCTTTTATGTTTGTGGGTGTTTCCGGGACCGGAAAAACTGAACTTAGCAAATTGTTGGCTAAATATTTTTATCCAAATACCGATGCTTTGATAAAATTGGACATGAGCGAATTTAACGAATCTTTTGGAGTTTCTAAACTACTCGGTTCTCCGGCCGGATATGTCGGCTACAAAGAAACAAATCAATTTACCGATAAGATAAAAATGAATCCTTATTGTGTGATTTTGTTCGACGAAATAGATAAAGCCCATCGTGACGTAACAAAACTTCTTTTGCAATGTTTGGAGAATGGCACTATTACCGATTCCACCGGCAAGAAAATTTCTCTAAAACATGCTATAATAATTATGACCACTTCTTTGTTTGCCGATGAACTTAGTAAGGATACATTTGGCTTTACAGATGATAAAAATCATAATTCTGATACCAAAAACAAATTAATGGAAAAACTTAAAGAACGTTTTTCTCCGGAACTTATAAATCGCTTAGATAAAATCTGTTTATTCAATCCTTTAACTCAACAACATTTGGAGAAAATAGCTCGTTTAGAAATAGATTCTTTCAATGAAAGATTGAAAAATTATAAAACCAAATTAGCAGCTTCGCAAAACATATTCACTTGGGCGATCTCTTCACTCAAACCGCAGAATCTCAATGCTCGCGAGCTGCGTTCCTTGATAGAAAACCGTGTGGAAGAAATGATGGCAGAAATAATTTTGAAAGGAAAAATAAAAAAACAATATTCGTTAAAGATAAAAAACGATAAACTAACAATTGTTTAATATGGCGGACAATTTTTCCGACGCCAAAAAACAATATCAGACTCCGAAACCGTTCGAATATGAACAGCCGGATATAGAATCATCGACTTCCAAAGCGGCCGATGAAGCTTTTGAAAAAAGAAAACAAGCGGAAAAACAACAAAAAATCGATAAGGAGCAGAAAGAACAATTATCTCCGGAGGAACAGTCAAACGCCGCTGTGGAAATGAGTCAAAAAAAACAAGCTCAAACACAAAAAGTAGATTCGCAACAAGAGCAAGCTGCCCGTTTAGCCGCTACCGCCGCCACATCTATACCGGTTGCCGGTGGGTTTATAAAAATAACCGCCTTTTTGATCCGAGGATTAAAAGTTTTTTTTGGCGAACAAATAGCCGGTTTTATCGCCGTTTGGATAATATTAACTGCTTTGATTTCACCTTTAGCTTTAATACCTATAGTCGGATTGATCTTTATCTTTGTTTTACCTCCCTGCGCAGCTTTAGTTTTTACCCCTCTGCTTTGGCCGAAATTAAAACCTTTTGTAGAAGAAGCTGGAAAAATAAATCCAATAAAAAAATAATTTTAAATTTATAAATTAAATATGTCGGAAACTACAAAAAAAATATTATTGATAATCGGTTTAGTCGCGATTACCGCACTTTTAGGCTTCGGTCTTTATTATTTTTTCTCCAGAACTATACCCGGAACCACAACCAAACCTTCCGGTGAACAAATAACAACCACCACCGGTCAAGGATTTGTACCTTCTGGAGTTCGTGTAGTTACCACTACCGGTCCAAACGGAGAAATAATTACAACCACCTTACCAACAGCCGGTACTATTCCGACAGTCGGTCCGGGTTATTATCAAAGAGAAACGGTTACTAAACTTATTGAACAACCTGTTTCTTATACCGCCATAAATAATAAAAACGGCGAATTACGATTTTACAACGAAAACGATGGAAAATTTTATAAAGTGGAAAATGACGGAGCCGTACAAAAACTTTCCGACAAAATATTTTATAATGTTTCCAAAACAACTTGGGCTAACGGCAGTGATAAAGCAATTTTGGAATTTCCGGACCAAAATAAAATAATTTATAATTTCGAAGAAGACAAACAATATACCCTACCTAAACACTGGGAAGAGTTTTCTTTTTCTCCGGACGATGATAAAATCGCCGCCAAAAGCATCGGCTATTCGGAAGATAATCGTTGGTTACTGACGGTAAAAGACGACGGTACCGGCACCTCTCTTATCGAACCTATGGGTAACAACGCAGATAAAGTAACGGTTTCTTGGTCTCCTAATCGTTCGGTCATAGCTTTCAGTAAAACCGGCGGTAATGATCTGGGAACTTATCGTAAAGAAATATTGTTAATAGGACAAAATCAAGAAAATTTCAAATCTATAACCGTCGAAGGTTTAGGGTTTGAATCTCAATGGTCTCCGAACGGAGAAAAATTGCTTTACAGTGTCTACAGCCCGAATAGCAATTATAAACCAGAATTATGGATAACCAATGCCTCAGGAGAAAAAATCGGTTCCGGAAGAGAATTGCTTAAGCTTAATACTTGGGCGAACAAATGCACTTTTGCCGATAATAATATTCTTTATTGCGCCGTACCCAGAACCTTACCTCAAGGCGCCGGCATATCCCCTTCTATCGCCAACGGTACATTGGATGATCTTTATAAAATAGATTTATCAACCGGACTTAAATCTCCGATAGATTTGGGAGGAGATTATTCCATAAAAAACATTTATTTTGATAAAACCGCTTCTAAATTATTTTTTTCCGATTATAATCAAACCGGTTTATTTGAAGCTAAACAATAAAATTGTATGAATAAAAAAATAATGTTTTTAAGTATATTGATTTTAATATTAATGTTTCTTTTTACTTTTTCGGTTATCAAAAAAAGTTCGCAAATAAATATCAAACCGACAAGTAAACCTTTAATCGAAGATTTATCGGTAATTTTACCAGCTGATGAAGAAGAACATATTTACGGCAATCCGGGGGCACCAACCACGGTAAACGAATTTTTTTCTTTTGAATGCGACCTGTGCGCAAAAAGGCATGCGGAAATAATTTCTTTTATAGAAAAAAATCCGGGACAGGTTCGTTTGATAACCAGAGAAATAGCAAAAGAAGATTGGTTAGGCAATAAAAAAACATTTCCCCTACTCACTCTTAAGTGTGCCGACTTGCAAGATAAATATTGGGATTTTTTAAACCAGGCCGTCCAATTGCGTAATTTTGACACAAAAACAACGGAAAAGCTCGTTACAGATTTGAAATTGAATACCGAACTTTTCAATCAATGTCTGCAAAATAATGAATACAAAAATAACATCATTAACGAACAAAACAATTTAACAAATCTCGGTTTTACAGAAACTCCCAATATTTTTATAAACAATAAAAAAGTAAATTTAACCGACGATGTAAAATTGGAAAATATTTTAAAACAAGTCCCTATACAATAATATGAAAAAATTCATCGCATTATTGTTTATTTTTTTCGGAATCTTACAACCTTCTCTTGCTTCCGCTGAAGATGTTCTTTGTACTTGCACTTACATCAATAAAAATGGAGACCCTCTAGAAAAAACTACGCAAGAATTCGTAACCAATATTGGCGAATCGTCTTGCGATTCTTTACCGGTAGTAATAAACGGCCGCAATTGTCCTTCAGGCATAGAAAACTGTGACGAAATAGCTTCTTTTTGTCAGGCCGTTCCGACAACTTACGAAACGATCAGATGCGTTTGTGAAGTTTATTCCGTTCCCTATGAAAGAATAGACGCCACTATTTATCCTTACGTTCAAAAATTCCCCAACGAAACCAAAGAAGGAGTTTGTAATAAAAAAGCCATAGAACTTGATCAAGCCAGCAATAATACAACTAAAAATTATTGCAAAGTTTATGTTCCGGCAACAACTAAAATAGAAGACGAATTCGGTTTAAAGGCTCCGACATTACAAGTAAAAATTCCAGGCTTAGAAAAATTTTCCGAACCCCCTTCAATAATGGATGAGAGCGGTCGAGCTTATTTCCCTTGGGTCGGAGAATATATCCGCGCCGTTTATAATTTCGGTTTAACCATCATAAGTATTTTGGCGGTTATCATGATTATCGTTTCGGGAATTAAAATAGTAGGTTCGGGTTTAGGTGGAGATCGTAAAGACGCATACAAAAGAATAACTCAAGCCGTTATCGGGTTAGCTTTGGCTTGGGGATCTTACACATTGCTTTATCTGATAAATCCTGAACTTTTAAATTTAAAAAGTTTGGGGGTAAAGCTTATCCAACCTATGGAAATATACGAAGGTTTAGGTGAAGGAGAAAGCGGTCCGGAAACTGCCGGAAAATGTGGCGGCATGTCGGGAAAACCACAAACTTTAGCGTCAAATTTCGGGCTTAAAGGAGACTTTTATCAACATTCAAATTATAGTACTCGTTATGGAAATACTTGCGAGGTGCCGGCAGTAATAAAAGCCGTAGTCCTCCATTATACAGCCACCCCACCGGCAACAAAAATTTCCGGTATAGTTAAATATTGGGGAAATGACCAGTTACCTATTAATGAAAGACCGGGGGCTTCTTGCCAAATAATTTTAGACAGAGACGGAAGTGCTTATCAAATTACCGAAAAATTGGAAGAAAAAGTTATTTGTCACGGAGGTTCTAGCGGTAAAAATTGGAATATCGGAGGAATAGGCATAGAGATAATGGGAGAAAACACCAAAGAATTATTGGGTAATAAAAAACAGATTGAAGCAGTTGCTGCTTTGGTAAAAAAAATAAGTGTGAATTACGGAATCCCTCTAACCAATAATGTGGATAATCTGTTCAACGGTACTGGTGGAATTTTTTCTCACCAACAAATTACCAAATGTGAAGGAGCTACCAATCAAAAACAGGATCCCGGAGAAGAATTTATGAAAGAAGTTTTTAAACAATTAGGAGGAAACTATACCGACTGGACCACTGATAATAGATGCTACAAGAAATAAACTTCCTTTTGTTTTTAAAATATTATGCCCAAAAATCAAACAATTTTTATTTGTTCCAATTGCGGCGCGCAATTCCAAAAATGGGTTGGGCGTTGTTTGGAATGTGGAAAATGGGGAACAATAGATAAAAATCCAACTACTATATCCCCTGACGAAAAAACCGAAGAAACAATTTATCCGACCATTAAAACCGTTCCGCTTAATGAAATAAAAGGCGTGGAAACAAAAAGAATCACAACCGGCATTTCCGAAATAGATAGAGTGCTTGGCGGCGGGCTTGTGCCCGGAAGTTTTGTCTTACTCGGAGGCGAACCGGGAATCGGAAAAAGCACTATTGCCCTGCAATTGGCCAATACCATCCAAAATACCTTTTATATTTCCGGCGAAGAATCCACTGAACAGATAAAAATGCGTGCTGATAGATTGGGAATAAAAAATAATAGCCTGATATTGGCCAATGAAACACACGTGGAAAAAATAATCGCCACCATAAAAGAAAAAAAACCGGTTTTGGTAGTGATTGATTCCGCACAGACAATTTATTCGGCCGAGTCAGATGGTGAAGCTGGCGGATTGTCGCAAATCCGCGTTTGCGCCACCAAAATCATGGAAACTGCCAAAACAACCAACACAGCCATAGTTCTGGTCGGACACGTCACCAAAGACGGTGAAGTGGCCGGTCCAAAAACCTTGGAACACCTTGTTGATACCGTGCTTTATCTTGAAGGCGACCGCCACCATTTTTACCGCGTACTACGCACAGTTAAAAACCGTTTTGGCAGTACGGATGAAGTCGGAGTTTTCAATATGGGACAAAACGGATTGGAAGAAGTAAAAAATCCCAGTGCCTTGTTTTTGGAAGAACGCCAGGAAAATTTACCCGGTAATGTCATCACCTGTCTTATGGAAGGCACCCGCCCAATGCTTTTAGAAATACAAGCATTGGTTTCTAAAACTTCTTTTGGCTATCCGGTACGCAAAGCCAGCGGATTTGACCTCAATCGCTTACACGTTTTGATAGCAGTACTACAAAAACGCGTCGGGCTCAATTTGGAATCATACGATATCCATCTCAACGTGGTCGGTGGATTGACAGCCGACGAACCGGCGGCTGATTTGGCCGCGGCTCTGGCCATTGCTAGTGCCTACAAAGACAAACCACTTGATTCCCACCTGGCTTCATTTGGTGAAGTTGGATTAAACGGAGAAATCAGACCTGTCCCCTATGCTGAAAAAAGGATAAAAGAATGCGAACAACTCGGCATGAAAGCCGTCATCACAAATTTGGGAGCAAAAAATAAACTTAAAACTTCGGAAAAAGTAAAAATAGTAGAAATAAAAAATATTCAGGAAATTATAAAGCATACATAAAAAAACCACCCGCAAGGGTGGTTTAAAATTAAGGTACAAATGATTCAGATCAGATAGGTTTAAGAAGGTCTTGTTTGCGAACACCGGCAAGGTTTTTTCGCCTGTTTTTCTGCAAGCAAACAAAGATTTTTTGCCTCTTCTGCTTTTTGAACATCTTCAAATTCTTTCGGGATAGATCCGTTTTCTAGCACATGCACATTGGTGCAAACAAGATGCCGGAAAACCAAGCGGGCTTTGGAACCGTCAAAAAACTTAACGGTTGTTTCACCCTCTGGAATAGTCTTCAGATCGGAAGCTCCGCCGACAAATTCGGCGATGGTTCCAACCTGGGTCAAATGGCATGCAGCCTCTTGACCTTTCAGTTCGCGATGACGACAAGGAGCCGCTTTTTTGAACAGAGCTTCGACTACCTGAGCCGCAGTTAAAATTCCATTACCGGGCATGGAATGCCTCCTATAAAAAAATAATAACGAACCGCCGATACTTTAACACAAAACCCTTGATAGTTCAAGGGTTTTATTAACAGGATTTATTTATTAATTATTCAAGGTGGATGCTTTTTTCCCAAGCTCCGAATTTAGCTTTTAACCCGGGGTATTTGGCCAATTTTGGCGCTAATTCTTTTGCCGTTTCCCGCGCTTTTTTTACCAATTCTTGATCCGTCAATTTGGCCAAACGCAAATTTTCTTCTCCGCTCTGCGCCGTGCCATATACATCGCCCGGTCCCCTGATTTCCAAATCCTTTTCCGCCAATTTGAAACCATTGTTTTCTCTTTCAAAATATTTCAAACGCTCGGATGATTTTTGTGTTTGTTTTTGCGGAAACAGAAAACAGTAAGATTGATATTCACTTCTACCCACGCGTCCGCGGAATTGATGTAATTGTGCCAAACCAAATCTCTCTGCTCCTTCTATCATCATTACTGTGGCATTCGGGATATCTACTCCGACTTCAACTACAGACGTAGAAACCAAAATATCAATTTCTTTATCTTTAAATTTTTTCATTATCAAATCTTTTTCTTCATTTTTCATTTTGCCATGCAAATATCCAACTCGTAAATTCGGAAAAATATTTTTACTCAATTTTTCATACTCGCTCATCACACTTTTCTTTTCCAAAGAAACATTCCAAGCCGGTTGGTAATTATTTATTTCAAGTTCTGTTTCATCTTCTTTTAATTTTTCCTCTATTAACGGGCAAATCACAAACACTTGTCTCCCCTGTTTTACTTGAGCACCGATAAATTCATAAGCTTTTTGACGATTATGTTCTTCTACCAAACGTGTCATTATTTTTTTTCTTCCAAGAGGCATTTGTGAAATGATAGAAACATCCAAATCACCATAAACCATCAAAGCAAAAGATCGCGGAATCGGAGTGGCCGTCATACTCAAGAAATGCGTTCCTGCCCCTTTTTCTTTTATCAATTTTCTTTGGTTCACACCGAAACGATGTTGTTCATCCACCACCACCATTCCTAATTTTGAAAAATTAACTTTATCACCCAACAATGCATGAGTACCAATAATAATATCTACTTCCCCGTTTTTAATTTTATCAAAAACTTCTTTTTTATTATTAGATTTTACCTTACTTGAAAATTGAAAATTGAAAATTGA
>ERZ795054.407-NODE-407-length-57178-cov-20.927542_pt1 | contig 57178 bp, 55 predicted proteins | sample MGYA00375138_ERZ795054 | MGnify/ENA primary metagenome ERZ795054 (study PRJEB30183, sample SAMN05720215) | anaerobic digester metagenome | isolation source: active sludge of municipal wastewater-treating anaerobic digesters | place: USA | collected 2014-12-23 ... | reverse complement strand
TGGACGCCCGCGTGGGCCGCCTGGCAACGCTTGCGACGGCCCTGCTCGAACGCCGCCTGGGTGGCGCGCGGCTGCGCCTCGAGCGCGCCTGCGCGTGGCTCGATCGGCACCGCCCGCAGGCGTGGGACGCGCGGCTTGCACCGCTCGCGGCACGGCTGACGGGCGGGCAACAGCGCCTCGTGCAGGCCCGGGTGCAGCGCCTGGCAACACTGCGGGCGCGGCTCGAGGCGCTGGACCCGCAGGCCGTGCTCGCACGCGGCTATGCCCTGGCGCTCGACGCCCACGGCCGCGCGGTGACCAGCAGTGCGGTGCTGGCACAGGGTGACACTCTGCGGCTGGTGTTTGCCCGGGGAGGTGCGAGTGCGCGGGTCGAGTCGGTGGAGCCGCCAGCACCTGAGGCGCAGGGCTAGAATCCGGCTCCCTCCCAACCCGAGTTCCGGTCACCGACCAGGAGACGACGATGCACGCAGAACACACGCTCCCGCCGCTGCCTTACGCGATCGACGCGCTGGCGCCGCACATCTCCAAGGAGACGATGGAGTTCCATTACGGCAAGCATCACCAGGCCTACGTCACCAACCTGAACAACCTGACGCGCGACACCGAGCTGTGGGGCAAGCCGCTGGTCGAGATCATCAAGACGGCCTCGGGGGGCGTGTTCAACAACGCGGCCCAGGTGTGGAACCACGACTTCTTCTGGAAGAGCATGAAGCCCAACGGCGGCGGCGCACCCGCGGGCGCGCTGGCCGCGGCGATCACGGCCAAGTGGGGCTCCTACGAGGCCTTCAAGGAGGCCTTCGGCAAGAGCGCGGTGGGCAACTTCGGCTCGGGCTGGACCTGGCTCGTGAAGAAGGCCGACGGCTCGGTCGACATCGTCAACACGAGCAACGCCGCCACGCCGCTGACCACGGCCGACAAGCCCCTTCTGACGATTGACGTGTGGGAACACGCCTACTACATCGACTTCCGCAACCGCCGGCCGGACTTCGTCGGCACCTTCCTCGACAAGCTCGTCAACTGGGACTTCGCGGCAGCGAACTTCGCCTGAGCGGGGCGCGACACCAGCAACAAGGGCCCCTCGGGGCCCTTTGTCTTTCGTGCGTGGCGCGCAGCTCAGCGCGGTGTAGGCAGGCCCTGCACCTTGCTGCCCGGCCCCAGTGCCCGCTGGGCGAACCAGCCCTTGTTCATCTCGAGCGCGTAGCGCACGGGGCGCGAGGAACAGTGCGCATTGTCGGTGTGCGGCTGCATGTCCTCGATGTTGACGATGCTGCCGTCGTCGTCGATGAAGGCCACCGACAGGGGGATCAGCGTGTTGCGCATCCACATGCATTGCCGCGTCTTGGCATCGAACAGGAAGACCATGCCCTGATTGGCCGGCATCGACTCGCGGAACATCAGGCCGCGTGTGCGGTGGGGGTCGGTGGCCGCCACCTCCGCCTTCACCAGGTGCATGCCGAGCTGCAACTGAATGACGGGCAGCGTTCCCTGGGCGAGGGTGACGAGGGGCAGGCTGGCGGCGAGCGCGGCAGCCGCAACGAGGGAGCGCAGGTTCATTTCGACAGAGGCCGGTACGGAGCTTGGTTGATTCTAGGGCCGCTCCGGGAGCGGCCTCGGCGGCAACCCGGCAAATGGCGCGGGCAAGAAAAAGGGGCAGGGATGACCCTGCCCCCGGCTCTGCAGCAGAGACTTACTGCTTCGGCTTGTCGGCAGCGGCCTTGTCCTTCTTGGCCTTCTTGTCGGTCTTGGCCTTCTTGTCCGACTTGGCGGCGGGCTTGGCTTCCGGCTTGGCTTCGGCCTTGGCGGCGGGCGCGGCCGGAGCCGCCGGTGCGGCGGGCTGCGCCGGGGTGGTCTGGGCCAGGGCGGCCGAGGCAAACAGGGCCGAGATCAGGATGGCGACGAGCTTGTTCATGGTTTCTCCCTCTTGGGGTGCTGCACGTTGGACCGGCGCGGACGCCAGGGCGGACCTCGTTGGGTCTGGGCAGTTAACGCCCTGGGCGGCCACCCGGTTGACGCGCGTGAAGCCAAGGCCTCGCTATGGGTAAACTCGATACTTGGAGGGCAAGTCGGGGGAGGGCCCGACATGGCCACGGCACGCTCCACGCCGACTCGTGGCGCAGCGCTCGACACACTCAAAACACGGAGACCCGATGTATCAGCACATCAAGGTGCCGCAGGACGGCAAGAAGATCACGGTCAATCCTGACTTTTCGTTGACCGTTCCCGACAACCCCATCATTCCCTACATCGAGGGTGACGGAACGGGTTTCGACATCACCCCGGTGATGATCAAGGTGGTCGACGCCGCCGTGGCCAAGTCCTACGGCGGCAAGCGCAAGATCCACTGGATGGAGATCTACGCGGGCGAGAAGTCGACCAAGATCTACGGTCCTGACGTGTGGCTGCCGGACGAGACGCTCGAGGTCCTCAAGGACTACGTGGTCTCGATCAAGGGGCCGCTCACCACCCCGGTGGGCGGTGGCATCCGTTCCCTGAACGTGGCGCTGCGCCAGCAGCTCGACCTTTACGTCTGCCTGCGCCCGATCCAGTACTTCAAGGGCGTTCCCAGCCCCGTGAAGGAGCCCGAGAAGACCAACATGGTCATCTTCCGAGAGAACTCGGAGGACATCTACGCCGGCATCGAGTGGGCCGCCGAGAGCGAAGGCGCGAAGAAGCTGATCAACTTCCTCATCAACGAGATGGGCGTCAAGAAGATCCGCTTTCCCGCCACCAGCGGCATCGGCATCAAGCCGGTCTCGCGCGAGGGCACGCAGCGCCTGGTGCGCAAGGCGATCCAGTACGCGATCGACAACGACCGCAAGTCGGTGACCATCGTGCACAAGGGCAACATCATGAAGTACACGGAAGGCGGTTTCCGTGACTGGGCCTACGAGCTCGCGCAGAAGGAGTTCGGCGCGCAGCTGATCGACGGCGGCCCGTGGTGCTCGTTCAAGAATCCCAGGACCGGCCGCGAGATCGTGATCAAGGACGCCATCGCCGACGCCTTCCTGCAGCAGATCCTGCTGCGTCCGGCGGAGTACGACGTGATCGCCACCCTCAACCTCAACGGCGACTACGTGTCCGACGCGCTGGCCGCGCAGGTGGGCGGCATCGGCATCGCCCCGGGCGCCAACCTCTCGGACTCGGTGGCGATGTTCGAAGCCACGCACGGCACCGCACCCAAGTACGCGGGCAAGGACTACGTCAATCCGGGCTCCGAGATCCTCTCGGCCGAGATGATGCTGCGTCACATGGGCTGGACCGAGGCGGCGGACATGATCATCCGCTCGATGGAGAAGTCCATCGCCAGCAAGAAGGTGACCTACGACTTCGCGCGCCTGATGGAGGGCGCCACCCAGGTCAGCTGCTCCGGCTTTGGCCAGGTGATGATCGACCACATGAGTTGAGCAAGCATGGCGGGCTGCCGACGGTGGCCCGACCGGCTGGTCCGCAAATCGAGAGGGGCGCCGCACGGGCGCCCCTTTTTCCTTGTCCGGTTCGCCGCCCGTTACCGACTGCAGGCAAGAAAAAACCCCGCGCAGGCGGGGTTCTTTCAGCCGGCCGGCCCTCAGGCTGCCTGAATGTTCGAGGCCTGCTTGCCCTTCGGACCCTGCACCAGTTCGAACGAAACCTTCTGGCCCTCTTTGAGGGTCTTGAAGCCATTCATCTGGATTGCCGAGAAGTGCGCGAAGAGATCCTCGCCTCCGTCGTCCGGGGTGATGAATCCGTAGCCCTTCGCGTCGTTGAACCACTTGACCGTACCAGTTGCCATTGTCTGCCTTTCCACGATTGTCCTATGCATGACTGGCCGGACCACGCCGGCTGCGCCACGCACCGCCTTGCGGCTGCGACGGACTTGCGCCCGTCGCGCCGTTGCCCGCGCCTCACCGGATCGGGCAATCGCGGCGATTGTTCGGGGAAACGCGCAGCCAAGTCAAGAATCGCCCACGCACGGGCTCGCGGATTGGCGGGGCGGGCGGGCATGCGCGCAACACCCTACGGGTTGAAGGCTTGAATCGACGCCGATTCGTGCCAGATTGGCGATAAGTGATTCGCGCGGGGCGCTGCAGTCGCGGGGCCGGGCGCGGCGAGCGCGATGCTTACCTTATGATTGGATCGACCGTGACAGAGACGGGCGGTTGCGAGCGGGCACAGGCAGATGAGCGAACGGGTCGGAGACGGCGTCGTAGCCGAGAAGCAGTTGGCTCGGGTCAAGCCGCCACCCATGTATCAGGTGGTGCTGCTCAATGACGACTACACGCCGATGGCGTTCGTGGTTGCGGTCCTGCAACGATTCTTCGGCAAGGGCCTCGAACAGGCCGAACAGATCATGCTCAAGGTGCACCATGAGGGTCGTGGCGTGTGCGGGGTCTATCCGCGCGACGTTGCGGCCACCAAGGTCGAGCAAGTCTGCAGTTTCTCGCGCCAGCACCAGCACCCCCTGCAGTGCGTGATGGAGGAAGCATGATCGCGCAAGAGTTGGAAGTCAGCCTGCACATGGCCTTCGTCGAGGCCCGCCAGGCCCGGCACGAATTCATCACGGTCGAGCACCTGCTGCTGGCGCTGCTCGACAATCCCTCGGCCTCCGAGGTCCTGCGTGCGTGCGCCTGCAACATCGAGGATCTGCGCAAGAACCTGCAGAATTTCATCGCCGACAACACGCCCGTGCTGCCGGCGAACTCCGAAGCGGACACGCAGCCCACGCTCGGCTTCCAGCGCGTGATCCAGCGCGCGATCATGCACGTGCAGTCCACCAGCAACGGCAAGAAGGAAGTCAACGGCGCCAACGTGCTGGTGGCCATCTTCGGTGAGAAGGACTCGCACGCCGTCTACTACCTGCACCAGCAGGGCGTCACGCGGCTCGACGTGGTGAACTTCATCAGCCACGGCATCACCAAGGTCGGCTCCGAGGAGAAGGCCAAGCCGCCCGCCGAGCAGGAGCAGGAGGGCGAGGGCAAGGAGCAGGCCTCGCCGCTCGAGCAGTACACCGTCAACCTGAATCAGCTCGCCCGCGACGGCAAGATCGATCCGCTGATCGGCCGCGAGCCGGAGGTCGAGCGCGTCATCCAGGTCCTGTGCCGGCGCCGCAAGAACAACCCGCTGCTGGTGGGCGAGGCCGGAGTCGGCAAGACGGCGATTGCCGAGGGGCTGGCCTGGCGCATCGTCAAGTCCGATGTCCCGGACATCCTCGGGCAGAGCACGGTCTACTCGCTCGACATGGGCGCGCTGCTGGCCGGCACGAAGTACCGTGGCGACTTCGAGCAGCGCCTCAAGGCCGTGCTCAAGCAGCTCAAGGCCAACCCGCACGCAGTGCTGTTCATCGACGAGATCCACACCCTGATCGGCGCGGGCTCGGCTTCCGGCGGCACGCTCGACGCGAGCAATCTGCTCAAGCCGGCGCTGGCCAGCGGCCAGCTCAAGTGCATCGGCGCCACGACCTACAACGAGTACCGCGGCATCTTCGAGAAGGATCACGCGCTGTCGCGGCGGTTCCAGAAGATCGACGTGATCGAGCCCACGGTGGCCCAGACCATCGAGATCCTCAAGGGCCTGAAGAGCCGCTTCGAGGAGCACCACGGCGTGAAGTACTCGTCGGGCGCGATCACGGCGGCCGCCGAGCTCTCGGCCAAGTACATCAACGACCGCCACCTGCCCGACAAGGCGATCGACGTGATCGACGAGGCGGGCGCCGCCCAGCGCATCCTGCCCAAGAGCCGGCAGAAGAAGACCATCGGCAAGGCCGAGGTCGAGGACATCATCGCCAAGATCGCGCGCATCCCGCCGCAGACCGTTTCGAGCGACGACCGCGCCCAACTCAAGAACCTGGAGCGCAACCTCAAGAACGTGGTGTTCGGACAGGACCCGGCCATCGAAGCGCTGGCCGCCTCGATCAAGATGGCGCGCTCGGGCCTGGGCAAGCCCGACAAGCCGATCGGCGCCTTCCTGTTTTCCGGGCCCACCGGCGTGGGCAAGACCGAGGTCGCCAAGCAGCTCGCCTTCACGCTGGGCATCGAGCTGATCCGCTTCGACATGAGCGAGTACATGGAGCGCCACGCCGTGAGCCGCCTGATCGGCGCGCCCCCGGGCTACGTGGGCTTCGACCAGGGGGGCCTGCTCACCGAGGCGATCAGCAAGAAGCCGCACGCCGTGCTGCTGCTCGACGAGATCGAGAAGGCGCACCCGGACATCTACAACATCCTGCTGCAGGTGATGGACCACGGCACGCTGACGGACAACAACGGCCGCAAGGCCGACTTCCGCAACGTGATCATCGTGATGACCACCAACGCGGGCGCCGAGACGCTCAACAAGACCGTGATCGGCTTCACGAACACGCGCGAGTCGGGCGACGAGATGGCCGACATCAAGCGCCTGTTCACGCCCGAGTTCCGCAACCGACTCGACGCGATCATCAGCTTCAAGGCGCTCGACCGCGACATCATCCTGCGCGTGGTCGACAAGTTCCTCATGCAGCTCGAGGATCAGCTGCACGAGAAGAAGGTCGATATCAGCTTCACCGACGCGCTGCGCGCCCACCTGGCCAAGGCGGGCTTCGATCCGGTGATGGGCGCGCGACCCATGGCGCGGCTCATTCAGGACACGATCCGCAAGGCCCTGGCCGACGAACTGCTGTTCGGCAAGCTGGTCAACGGCGGCCGCGTGGTGGTCGATGTCGACGCCGCCGGCCAGGTCCAGCTCGACTTCCCGCCGGGTCCGGCCGAGCCGCAGCCCGAGCGCAATGAGCCGGCGCTATCGGAGTGACGGATCTCACATGAGCTCATGGGCCGCGGACTACCGCGGCCCTTTTCTTTCGGGGCACAATCCGCGCTGACGCGGCCGCGACCGGGCGGCTGCGCCCATCCCGGAGGAGACAAAATGAGAGTCACGATCACGGTGGCCTGCGCCGCCGCCTGCGCGGCGCTGCTGCCCGCGTGGGCCGCAGCCCAGGCGCCGACGCCCGAGGCCGCGCGCGCGGCCCAGTATCTGGCCGCCAACTGCGCCAACTGCCACGGCACCACGGGACAGGCCAAGGGCGCGATGCCCAGCCTCGCCGGACTGCCCAAGGCCACGATCGTCGAGCAGATGAAGGCCTTCCGTGACGGCAAGCGTCCCGGGACGATCATGCCGCAGCTCGCCAAGGGCTACACCGACCAGCAGATCGAGCTGGCCGCCGATTTCTTCTCGCGCCAGCCGGCGGCTCGCTGAGGTCAGCCATGAGTCAGACCCTGTTTACTCGCCGCGAACTGCTCAAGCTCGCCGCCGCCACCGGCGCCATCGGCACCCTCGGTGCCTGCGCCTCGCTCCAGGACTCCAAGACCATCGGCAAGGTGGTGGTGGTCGGCGCAGGCTGGGGCGGCACCACCGCCGCAAAGTACCTGCGCGTCTGGTCCAACGGAACGATCGAGGTCACCCTGGTCGACCCGGCCGAGGCCTTCGTGTCCTGCCCGATCTCGAACCTCGTGATCGGTGGCAGCAAGACCATGGCCGACATCACCATCAGCTACGCCGGCCTGGACAAGTACGGCGTCAAGCGCGTGCGCGACACGGTCACCGCGATCGACGCGGCCAAGAAGGAAGTGCGGCTCGCGGGCGGCAGCACGCTCCCTTATGACCGCCTGATCGTGTCGCCCGGTATCGACTTCATGTACGAGCGCGTGGCGGGCATGACGCCCGCCGCCCAGGCGGCGATCCTGCACGGTTGGAAGGCCGGCCCCCAGACCGTGGCGCTGCGCAAGCAGCTGGTCGACATGCCCGACGGCGGGGTGGTGGTGATGTCCATTCCGGGCGCGCCCTACCGCTGCCCGCCCGGCCCCTACGAGCGTGCCTGCCAGATCGCGTGGTACCTGAAGAACAACAAGCCCAAGAGCAAGCTGATCGTGCTCGACGGCAATCCCGACATGGTCTCGAAGAAGCCGCTGTTCACGCGCGTGTTCAACGAGGACTACAAGGGCATCATCGACTACCGCGTCGGCGCACCCGTCACCGAGGTCGATCTCAAGACGCGCACCTTCGTCACCGAGATCGGCGACAAGGTCTCGGGCCAGGTGCTCAACCTGATCCCGCCGCAGCGCGCGGCCGACATCGCACGCCAGGCAGGTCTGATCACCACCAACGACCGCTGGTGCGACGTGAACTGGATGACCATGGAGTCCACCAAGGTCCCCGGCGTGCACGTGCTGGGGGACGCCACCTTCCCGGCGCCCACCATGCCGAAGTCGGGCCACATGGCCAACCAGCACGGCAAGGCGGCGGCTGCGGCGATCGTCGAGATCCTCAGCGGCCGCACGGTGCTCGCGCCCACCATGGCCAACACCTGCTACAGCTTCGTCAACGAGAGCGCCGCCGTTCACGTGTGCAGCGTGCACCAGTACTCGCAGGCGAAAAAGACCATGGAGCCGGTGGCGGGCGCGGGGGGAATCTCGAGCCAGGACCGCGCGAGCTGGATGCTCGAGGGGCAGTACGCCTTTGGCTGGGCTCAGACCGTCTGGGCCGACATGCTCGCCTGATGTGCAGCGCGGCCCACGGCCGCGGCTTCAAGTCGGCGGGGCCTTCGGGCCCCGCTGGCGTTTCGGCCGGCGGATTCTGTGCCGGCCCTCAGCCGCCGTCGAGGTCGTCGCGGAAGGCGATGCGACTGGCCTGCTCGGGTCGCTTGCCGATGCTTGCGCGGTAGGCGTCGCGCAGCATGGCGAGGTCGCGGCTCCGGTCGCCGCTCATGCGCACAAAGCGCGTGCAGCCGATCCGCCGCGTGGCGAAGTCGATGTAGCCCAGCCCCACCGGCAGGTCCAGGCGCAGCGCCAGGAAGTAAAAGCCCGAGCGCAGCGTGTCGCGGTAGGCGCGCGTGCCCTCGGGCGATATGCCCAGCCAGCACCAGGGCCGGCTTTGCATCGTCGCGGCAATCTGCTCCACCGCGCCACTGGCGCCGTGGCGGTCGACCGGCATGCCGCCCCAGGCGCGCATCAGGCGGCCCAGCGTCGCCCCCGTGAGTCCCCGGAACAGCGACTCCTTGCCCACGAAGCTGAAGGGCACGTTCACGCTCCACTTGGCGAGCAGGCCCACCACGAAGTCCCAATTGGAGGTGTGCGGGTACACGATCACGATGCCGTGCGTGCCGGGCAGGCCGGGGAACTCGACCTTCCAGCCCGCCAGCCTGAGCAGCGTCCGCGCGAAGGCCGCGAGCGGCCCGCGCGCCGGCGGAATCGGATCGATGGGCAGGGACTCGGGATCGTGGGGCATGCGGCAAGCGGCGCGCTGGAGGCGGTGGAGGAGGGGCGCGGCCGGCGGGCTGCGCGGTGGAAGGGTGGGCCGCCCGCCTCGGGCGGAGCGCTCAGCGCGTGCCGGTCGAGCCGAAGCCCCCGGCGCCGCGTGCACTCGCGGGGAACTCATCGACGAGCTCGAAGCGCGCCTGCACCACGGGCACGATCACCAGCTGCGCGATGCGTTCCAGGGGCGCGATGGTGAAGGCGCTTGCCCCGCGGTTCCAGGTCGACACCATGAGCTCGCCCTGGTAGTCCGAGTCGATCAGGCCGACCAGGTTGCCCAGCACGATGCCGTGCTTGTGGCCCAGGCCCGAGCGCGGCAGGATCATCGCGGCAAAGCCGGGGTCGGCGAGGTGGATGGCCATGCCGGTCTTGATCAACACGGTCTGACCCGGGGCCAGTTCGAGCGGCGCATCGAGGCAGGCGCGCAGGTCGAGTCCCGCAGCCCCGGGGGTGGCGTAGTGCGGGGGCGCGTCACGCAGGCGCGCGTCGAGAATCTTCACTTCGATCTTCATGGCCGGGACTTCTTGAGGCGTTCCAGGCGTCTTGCGCCCCAGACGACGGCGGCGACACCGAGCAAGAAGGGCAGCGGCCCGGCATTCATCGCGCCGCCGCCGATGATCAGGCCGATGCCCACGACGATGGCCACCAGCGACGGGCCGGCCTGACCTCCGGCGTTGAGCCGAGAGAGCAACTGCTGCGCCTGCTCTGCCGTGAGAGCCGGTGCCGGGCCGCCGGAGCCGCTGGAGCTTGCCGAAGGCACGCGCGCGTGCCCCATGCCTTGCGGCTGCTGCAACAGGGCCTTGGCCACGGCCTCGGCCTGCGCGGCAGTGAGCTTGGCGGCGTGCCCGCCACTGCCTGGCGCCGGCACGGCCGGACCGACGGCTTGCGCGACCACGGGCTTTGCCTGCCTCACCGCCTGGGCGCGCAGCAACTGGTCGATGTAGGCCACGAAGTCGCCGCCCGGTGGTTCCTTGGGATCGAGGCTCATGGCGGTTCAGGCGCGTCGTGGCGAGTGCGCATCGAGGCGGCGCGCGATCTCGGCCACCAGGCGGCGCGCCTGCGCGAGCTTGCTCGCCGCGGGCAGGCGGGTTTCGCCCGCCGCGTCGATCAGGGTCAGTTCGGTCTGGTCGGCGCCCAGCGCGTCCTGGGCGCGGTTGGCCACGATCAGCGGGATGCCCTTGGCCAGCCGCTTGGCGCGCGCGTGCTCAAGCACCGCGTCGCTCTCGGCCGCGAAGCCCACGCAGTAGGGCGCATCGGGGCGCGCGGCCACCGCGGCGAGGATGTCGGGGTTGGGCGCGAACTCGAGCGCCGGCGGCGGCGCGCCCTTGGCCTTCTTGAGCTTGGTGCTGCTTGCATTGGTCACGTGCCAGTCGGCCACGGCGGCCACCGCCACGAAGGCGTCCGCCCCCGGCAACTCCGCGTCGACGGCGGCCATCATCTCGCGCGCCGAGCCGACCGCCACGCGCCGCACGCCGTGGGGCGCTGGCAGGGCCGTGGGTCCGGAGACCAGCACCACCACGGCGCCGGCCTCGCGCGCGGCGCGCGCCAGCGCGTAGCCTTGCTTGCCTGACGAGAGATTGGTGATGCCGCGCACCGGGTCGATCGGTTCGAAGGTCGGGCCGGCAGTGATCAGCACGCGTCGCCCCGCGAGCAGCTTGGGCTGGAAGTGGGCGACGATCTCGGCCAGGAGCTGGTCGGGCTCGAGCATGCGCCCGCCGCCCACCTCGCCGCAGGCCTGGGCGCCGGCCGCAGGCCCCAGGATCACCACGCCGTCGGCCACGAGTTGCGCCGCGTTGCGCTGGGTGGCGGGCGCGGTCCACATCTCGACGTTCATCGCCGGCGCCACCAGCAGCGGGCAATTGCGCGCCAGCACCAGGGTGCCGAGCAGGTCGTCGGCCAGGCCGTGCGCGGTCTTGGCGAGAAAGTTCGCGCTCGCCGGGGCCACCAGCATCAGGTCGGCCTCGCGCGCCAGGTCGATATGCGGCATGGCGTTGGGCACGCGCGCGCCCTGCGCTCCCCACTGGTCGGTGGCCACCGGCCGGCCCGAGAGCGCCTGCATCGTGGTGGCGGTGACGAAGTGCTGCGCATTGGTGCTCATCACCACCTGCACGGCGGCGCCTTCGTCGCGCAGGCGGCGCACGAGCTCGCAGACCTTGTAGGCCGCGATGCCCCCGGTCATGCCGAGGAGGACGGACTTGCCGGCGAGTTCCATGGCGGCGAGCTTAGCCCGACTTGCGCACGCGCAGCAGTTCGTCGAGCACCAGCAACACGGCACCGAGCACGATCGCCGAATCGGCCACGTTGAAGGCCGGCCAGTGCCAGCCGCCCCAGTGGAAGTCCAGAAAGTCGATCACGTGGCCGTAGGCCACGCGGTCGATCACGTTGCCCAGCGCGCCGCCCATGATCAGCGCCAGCGCCGTCGAGAAGAGCTTCTGCGCGCCGTGGCGCGCGAGCAGGTAGACGATGAAGGCCGAGGCCCCCAGGCCCAGGATCGTGAAGAAGTGCCGCTGCCAGCCGCTCGCGCCGGCCAGGAAAGAGAAGGCCGCGCCCTTGTTGTAGGTGAGCACGAGGTTGAAGAAGGAGGTGACGGGCTGCACGTCGCCGTAGTCGAAGCGTCGTTCGATCACGATCTTGGTGAGCTGGTCGACCACCAGCACCAGGGCCGCGAGCAGCAGCCACGGCGCGAGCCGCTGCCAGGTGCCGCCCGCGCGTCGCGCGCGCGACGGGGCCGGGCGCGAGGCCATCAGGCCACCGCGCGGGTCTCGCCCGCGCCATACAGGTTGCTCACGCAGCGTGCGCACAGCGTGGGGTGCTCGGCATTCGCGCCGACGTCGTCCACGTAGTGCCAGCAGCGGCCGCACTTGGCGTGGCCGCTGGGGCTCGCCACGATGCTCTCCTCCTCGGGGCTGGCGGCGGCGTGCAGCGTGGCGCGGCTGGTGATGAGCACGAAGCGCAGTTCGTCGCCCAGGGCAGCGAGCGCGGCGTGGCGCTCGCCGTGCAGCGTGAGGTCGACCTCGGCCTGCAGGCTCGAGCCGATCCTGCCGCCTTCGCGTTGCGCCTCGATCTGCTTGAGCACTTCGGCGCGCAGCGCGCGGATCTGCGCCCAGCGGGCGAGCAGGGCCTCGTGGCCGGCCACGCCGGGCAGCTCGTGCCAGGTCTCGGTGAAGATGGTGGGTCGCCCGGGGCTGAAGATCGCGTAGGCCTCCTCGGCCGTGAAGCTCAGGAACGGCGCCATCAGCCGCAGCAGGCTGGTGGTGACGTGCCACAGAGCGGTCTGCGCTGAGCGGCGCGCCAGCGAGCCCGCGCCCGTGGTGTAGAGCCGATCCTTGATGACGTCGAGGTAGAAGCCGCCCAGGTCCTCGGAAGCGAAGGTCTGCAGCTTGGCCACCACCGGATGGAACTCGTAGACCTCGTAGTGCCGCAGCACCTCGGCCTGCAGCTCGGCCGTGCGCGCAAGCACCCAGCGGTCGAGCTCGAGCATCCGCTCCACCGGCACGGCGTCGCGCGCCGGATCGAAGTCGCTGGTGTTGGCGAGCAGGAAGCGCAGGGTGTTGCGCAGGCGGCGGTAGCCCTCGACCACGCGCTTGAGGATCTCGTCGCCGATCGACATCTCGCCCGAGTAGTCGGTGGCCGCCACCCACAGGCGCATGATCTCGGCGCCCATCTTGTCGGCCAGTTCGCGCGGGTCGATGCCGTTGCCCAGCGACTTGCTCATCTTGCGGCCCTGCGCGTCGACCACGAAGCCGTGCGTGAGCAGCGCCTTGTAGGGCGCGCGCCCGTCGATCGCGGCTCCGGTGAGCAGGCTGGAGTGGAACCAGCCGCGGTGCTGGTCCGAGCCCTCCAGATACAGGTCGGCGGGGTAGGCGAGCTGCGCGGCGTGCGAGCCGCGCATCACCGTGCGGTGCGTGCTGCCCGAGTCGAACCACACGTCGAGGATGTCGTTGCTCTTGTCGTACTCCGCGGCCTCTTCGGCCGGCAGGAAGTCGGCCACGCTGGCCCTGGACCAGGCTTCGATGCCGCCTTGCTCCACCTTCTGCGCGGCGGCTTCGAGCAGCTCCATGGTGCGCGGGTGCAGGCTGCCGTCGCTCTTCCTCAAGAAAAACGGCAGCGGCACGCCCCAATTGCGCTGGCGCGAGATGCACCAGTCGGGCCGGTTGGCGATCATGCCGTGCAGCCGCGCCTTGCCCCAGGCCGGATAGAAGGCGGTGGCCTCGATGGCATGCAGCGCGGTGTGGCGCAGGGTCTCGCCCACCGTCTCGGTCTGCATCACGCCGGTGGTGTCGGCCGTGGGCCCGTCCATGCGCACGAACCACTGGCTGGTGGCGCGGTAGATCAGCGGTGTCTTGTGGCGCCAGCAGTGCATGTAGCTGTGGGTCTGCTGGCCGCCGTGCAGCAGATGCCCGGCCACGCGCAGGGCGTCGACGATCTTGGGATTCGCGTCCCAGATCTTCAGCCCGCCGAACAGCGGCAGGGTGGCGGCGTAGATCCCGTCGCCCTGCACCGGGTTGAGGATCTCGTCGTTGCTCATGCCGTTGGCCTTGCACGAGACGAAGTCGTCCACGCCGTAGGCCGGGGCCGAATGCACGATGCCGGTACCGGCGCTCGCATCCACGTACTGCGCGAGGTAGACGGGCGCGGCGCGCGCGTAGCCCGGATCAAGCGCCTCGAGCGGATGGCGAAAGCGCACGCGCTCGAAGTTGTCACCGGTGGCGGTGGCGACGATCCTGCCCCTCAGGCCGTAGCGCTCCAGGCAGGACTCGACCAGGGTCTCGGCCAGGATCAGGTAGCGCTCGCCCGCGTCGACCAGCGCATACACCAGCTCCGGGTGCATGTTCAGTGCCTGGTTGGCGGGGATGGTCCAGGGCGTGGTGGTCCAGATCGCGGTGTAGGTGGGCTTGGCCAGCTCGGTCAGGCCAAAGGTCTCGGCCACGCGGGCGGCGTCGGCCGCATCGAGCAGGAAGGCCACGTCGATCACCGGGCTCTTCTTGTCCTGATACTCGACCTCGGCCTCGGCCAGGGCCGAGCCGCAGTCGAAGCACCAGTTCACGGGCTTGAGCCCGCGGTAGACGAAGCCGCGCTCCATCATCCGCCCGAGCGTGCGGATCTCGTCCGCCTCGGTCTTGAAGGTCATGGTGCGGTAGGGGTCGTCCCAGTCGCCCAGCACGCCCAGGCGCTTGAAGCCCGCCATCTGCAACGCGATCTGCTCGGTGGCGTGAGCGCGCGCCTTGGCCTGGACCTCGGCGCGGGGCAGGCCCTTGCCGAACTTCTTCTCGATATGGATCTCGATGGGCATGCCGTGGCAGTCCCAGCCCGGCACGTACACGGCGTCGAAGCCCGCCAGCGAGCGCGACTTCACCACCATGTCCTTGAGGATCTTGTTCACCGCCGTGCCGAGGTGGATCTCGCTGTTGGCGTAGGGCGGGCCGTCGTGCAGGATGAACTTCGGTGCCGCGGCGCGCGCGGCGCGGATTGCCGCGTAGACCTGGTTCTGCTCCCACTGCCGGACCCAGCCCGGCTCGCGCTTGGGCAGATCGCCGCGCATCGGAAAGGGCGTGTCCGGCAGATTGAGCGGGTACTTGCGGGCGTCGTCGGCGCCGGGCGCCGGCGGCTTCTTGGCTTCAGCCATCGTGGTTCTCCTTGGCCCCCTCGGGCTCTTCAAGGGTGGGGTGTGAAGGGCGGATTTGTCGGTGTTCTCAGGGCGGTGCAGGCACGGTGCCGGGCACCTCGAGCAGCGCCCGGGCGCGCTCGGCGTCGCGCGTGATGGCGGCGACCAGTTCGTCCAGCGTGTCGTAGCGCTCTTCGTCGCGCAGTTTGTGGACGAACTCCACGCGCACCAGCCGGCCGTAGACCTGATCGGCAAAGTCGAACAGATGCACCTCGAGCAGCCAGCGCCCGTCGGCGTTGACCGTGGGGCGCAGGCCCAGGCTCGCCACGCCGGGCAGCGGGGCGGGGCCCAGCCCGTGCACGCGCACGGTGTAGACGCCTTGCAGGGCAGGGCGGCCGCCCGAGCGGTCGCCCGCCACGCGCAGGTTGAGCGTGGGAAAGCCGATGCTGCGTCCGAGCTTGGCGCCGTGCAGGACGCGGCCGCTGATGGTGTAGCCGTGGCCGAGCAACTGCGCCGCGCGGTCGAGCTCGCCCGCGGCCAGCGCGGCACGCACCGCCGAGCTCGAGACGCGCTCGGCGCCGTCGGCCACCACCGGCAGTTCGTGCACCTCGAAGGCTCCGCGCTCGGCGTAGGCCTGCAGCAGGCCGATGTCGCCCGCGCGCCGCGCGCCAAAGCGAAAGTCATGCCCCACCATCAGCCAGCGCGCCTGGCAGGCTTCGATCAGCACCTGCTCGACGAACTGCTCCGCGCTCAAGCCCGCGAAGCGCCGGTTGAAGGGTTGCACGAAGACGCGATCCAGTCCCGTCGCCGCCAGTGCCTGCAGCTTGTCGCGGATGTTGGCCACGCGCGCGGGAGCGGCCTGCGGCGTGAAGAACTCGCGCGGATGCGGCTCGAAGGTCATGGCCGCAGCCAGCAACCCGCGGGCGCGCGCGGCCTCGACCACGCGGCCGAGCAGGGCTCGGTGGCCGCGATGGACGCCGTCGAAGTTGCCGATCGTGAGCGCGCAGGGCGCGCGCTCGGCGGCGGGTGGCGGGCCGCGGAAGACCCTCATGTTGAGCAAGCGAAAGGCCGGTGACCGAAGAGGCGCGAATTATAGGTGGCCACCCGGCAGCCCCTGCCCCGGCGGCACCGCCGCGCGCGGCGCGGCGCGGGCCCACGGCTAGAATCGGCCGATGCAAAACATCGTCATCCTGATCTCGGGGCGCGGCAGCAACCTCGACGCGATCCTGGCTGCCGCGCGTCGCGAGGCCTGGACGGACCGGCATGACGCACGCGTCGCGGCGGTGATCAGCAACCGCCCGCAAGCCGGTGGCCTGGCGGTGGCGCAGGCGCAGGGCATCCCCACCGAGGTCGTGGACCACACAAGCTTCGCCGGCCGGGAAGCCTTCGATGACGCGCTCGCCGCCCGGATCGACGCGCACTCACCACGCTGGGTGCTGCTGGCAGGCTTCATGCGGGTGCTCACGACCGCCTTCGTGCGGCGCTACGAGGGCCGGCTCGTGAACATTCATCCTTCCTTGCTGCCCTCGTTTCCGGGCCTGGCAACCCACCGTCAGGCGCTGGCCGCCGGCGTGCGCGTGCACGGGGCCACGGTGCACTTCGTGTCGGCAGCGGTGGATGCGGGCGCGATCCTGGGTCAGGCGGTGGTGCCGGTGGCGCCCGACGACGACGAGGCCAGTCTGGCCGCGCGCGTGCTGGAGCAGGAGCACCGCCTGTACCCGCGCGTGCTCGAGGCGCTGCTCGCCGGCGCCGCGCGCTTCGAGTCCGGCCGGGTCGCGCTCGATCGCGCGACCGCCGCCTCGCTGACCCTGGTGAACGCATGAGCGGCGCGGGTTCGCGCGGCAAGCCGCCGGGACGCAGCGCCGGTGCACGCCGGTCCTCGGGTCCGGGCAAGCGTCCGGGCAGCGGACGCCAGTTGACGGAGCGCCAGATCGCTGCGGCCAAGCGCCAGGCGGCGGCGCCGCGCCCGCCCAAGCCGGCCCTGCCGGAGGACGCGCGCGGGCCGCGCCTTGCGCCACGCATGAGCGGGGCGCCGCGCATCACGGCGTTGGTGGTGGACGAACTGGCTTACGCGCTGGCCTCGGTGCTGCGGCTCGACGGGCCGGCGGATGCGCTGATGTCGCGTTTCTTCCGTGAGCGACCCAAGCTCGGCGCGCGCGACCGCAGCCTGATCGCCGAGGCCATTTTCCACGCCGTGCGGCGCATGGCCACGCTCAATTGGATCATGCAGCCGGCCGTGCCGGTGCGCGCGCCCCGCCTCGCGGCGCTGGTGACGCTGGCGCGTCAGCACGGGATCGACGCGCTGGAAGAGCGTGCCGTGGGGCGCGATGCTCCCGCTTTGAAGAACGCTCTGGCGGTCAGGCTAGACCGCGCGCCGGTGTCGGTGCAGGCCGAGCTGCCGTCGTGGCTCTTCGATGCGATCGTGGGCCAGTACCCCGACGCCCAGGCGCTGATCGAATCCATGAAGGTAGGCGCCCCTCTGGATCTGCGCGTCAACACCATCAAGGCCAAGCGCGAGGAAGTACTCGCCCAGCTGTCCGCGCACGGCGTGACGGCCGAAGCCACGCGCTACTCGCCCGAGGGCGTGCGACTGTTCAGCAAGCCTGGCCTGACCTCGTGGCCGCTGTATCGCGAGGGCGCGATCGAGGTGCAAGACGAGGGCAGCCAGCTGATCGCGCGGCTGGCGCAGCCCAAGCGTGGCGAGATGGTGTGCGACTTCTGCGCCGGCGCCGGGGGCAAGACGCTCGCGCTGGGGGCACTGATGCGCTCGACCGGGCGGCTCTACGCCTTCGACATCAACGCCAAGCGCCTGGCCGGCCTCACGCCGCGCATGCGCCGCGCGGGCCTGAGCAACGTCCATCCCCAGGCGATCCGGGACGAGCACGACCTGCGCATCAAGCGCCTGGCGGGCAAGTTCGATCGCGTGGTCGTGGACGCACCCTGTTCGGGCAGCGGCACCCTGCGCCGCAACCCCGACCTGCGCTGGCGCTTCGACCAGCCCGAGCTCGAGCGGGTGAACCAGATCCAGCGCTCGGTGCTGGCGTCGGCAGCGCGCCTGGTCAAGCCGGGTGGGCGCCTGGTGTATGCGACTTGCTCGCTGCTCGAGCGCGAGAACCAGGCCGTGATCGGCGAGTTCCTGGAAGCCCACCCCGACTTCCGCGTGGTGCCGGCGGCCGAGGTGCTCAAGGCGCAGGGCATCGTGGTCGAGCACCTCGAGCGCTTTGCTCCCTACTTCGTCATGCTGCCGCACTTGCACGGCACCGACGGATTCTTCGGCGCGGTGCTCGAGCGGGTGCGCGGGCCGGGCCTGCCGTGAGCACGCCCGAGGCGAACGCTGCGCAGCAGGCCGGCGCGCTGCTGGCCGAGCTGCTCGAGGCGATCGAGCAGGGCCTCGCGCGCCCGGCCATCCTCTGGCAGTTCGTGGCCATCGGCGCCGCGCTGGGCCTGGGCTGGCTGGTGAGCCGGCAGCTGACGCGCCGGGCCAAGGCCAAGGTGCAGGAACTGGACGCCAGCGAAGGCGCCGCCGCGCAGGCGGCGAGCCTGTCTTTGCGCGGCGCCGCGCGGCTGGCCTTTCCGGCGGTGAGTCTGCTCCTGCTGGTGGCCTTCACGACGCTGGCGCGCGCACTGCACCTGCTGCCAGCCACCGGGTTGCTGCAGTTCTCACGCCTGGCCTTCGTGCTGCTCGTGGTCTTCGGAACGATCCGACTGGCGGTCTACGTGCTGCGCACCGTGTTCCGCAACGCTCGCTGGCTGGCGAGCGGGGAGCGGGTGATTGCCATCACCTTGTGGGTCCTTGCTGCGCTGTACATCACGGGGTTCCTGCGCGAGATCGTGCAGGTCCTGGAGCACGAGAAGCTGCCGCTGGGCAAGTCCAGCGTGAGCGTGTGGGACCTGCTCATGGGGGTGTTCACGGTGGCGGTCACCGTGTTGCTCGCCATGTGGAGCGCCGCGGCCATCGAGAGCCGGCTGATGCGCTCGCAGCTGCAGCCCAACCTGCGCGTCGTGCTGTCGCGGGTGGCCAAGGCCGTGCTGCTGGTGCTGGCGGTGTTGTTCGGACTGTCGGCGGTGGGCATCGACCTGACCGTGCTGTCGGTCTTCGGCGGGGCGCTGGGCGTGGGCCTGGGCCTGGGTCTGCAGCGGATCGCCAGCAACTACGTGAGCGGCTTCATCATCCTGATCGACCACAGCCTGCGCCTGGGCGATCTGATCACCGTGGACAAGTACTACGGCACGGTCAGCCAGATCAACACGCGCTATACGGTGATCAAGGCGATGGATGGCACCGAGGCCATCGTCCCGAACGAGATGCTCGTGTCCACGCCAGTGACCAATCATTCGTACACCGACAGCTCGGTGCGCGCGGTGGTCAAGGTGTCGGTGGCTTACGACTCGGACGTCGAGCGGGCGATGACGATGATGACCGAGGTGGCGGCCAAGCACCCACGCGTGTTGGCCGATCCGGCGCCCGGGGCTTTCCTCACCGGCTTCGCGGCCGACGGCATCGATCTGGAGCTCGGCGTGTGGATCGGTGACCCGCAAAACGGCACCCTGAGCGCACGCTCCGACATGGCGCTCGAGATCCTGCGCCGCTTCCGCGCCGAGGGGATCGCGATCCCCTTCCCGCAACGCGACGTGCGCCTCGTGTCGGTGCCTTCCGGGCTGGGGACGACCCTCATGGGTTCGGGCCAGGCCCCCGGTAGAATGGAGGCTCCCTGAGGGGGGATCGGCTTGAAGAGCCGGATGGTCGAAACACACAGGCGCCCTGAGCGGGCGCAAGAGGCGGTGGCATGGAAGGCCTGAATCAATTGCTTAGCTTCCTCGACGGAGGACTGCTCGATCTGGCGTGGTGGCAGGTGATCCTGGCGACCCTGGTGATGACCCACATCACCATCGCCGGCGTGACCATTTACCTGCACCGCTCGCAGGCGCATCGGGCGCTGGACCTGCACCCGGCCGTGGCCCTGTTCTTCCGTGCCTGGCTGTGGCTTACCACCGGGATGCAGACGCACGAGTGGGTCGCGATCCACCGCAAGCACCACGCCAAGTGCGAAACCCCCGAAGACCCGCACAGCCCGCAGACCCGCGGCCTCAAGACCGTGTTCTGGCGCGGCGCGGAGCTGTATCGCGAGGAGTCGCGCAACGCCGAGACGATCGCCCGCTACCGCCACGGCACGCCCACCGACTGGATCGAGCGCAACCTGTTCTCGCGCTTCACCTGGCACGGCTGCGGCGTGATGCTGGTGGTCGACGTGCTGCTGTTCGGCGTGCTGGGCCTGGCGGTCTGGGCGGCGCAGATGCTGTGGATCCCGGTGCACGCCGCCGGGGTGATCAACGGCATCGGGCACTTCTGGGGCTACCGCAATTTCGACGCGCCGGATGCCAGCACGAACATCGTGCCCTGGGCTTTCTGGATCGGCGGCGAGGAACTGCACAACAACCACCACACCTTCCCGACCTCGGCCAAGCTGTCGGTCAAGTGGTACGAATTCGACCTCGGCTGGGCATACATCCGTGCCCTGTCGGCGCTGGGTCTGGCGACCGTGCACCGGCGCGCTCCGGTGCCCAGGATGGCCGAGCCCAAGGCCGCCGTCGATGGCGAGACCCTGCAGGCGGTGATCGCCAACCGCTACGACCTGCTGGCCCGTTACGCGCGCTCGCTGCGCCGCGCCTACAAGGAAGAACTGCGTCGCCTGGGCGACACGCCGGCGGCGCGCGCCGCACGGGACGCGTCGCTCAAGCGCTGGCTCAAGGCCTCGGACGTGGCCAACCTTCCTCAAGCCGAGCGCCAGGCGCTCGACGGCCTGATGGCGCAAAGCCGCGTGATGCAGACCCTGGTGGAGATGCGCGCCGAACTGGCCGCGATCTGGGCGCGCTCGAGCGATTCGCGCGAGCAGATGCTTGCTCGCTTGCAGGACTGGATCGCACGCGCCGAGGCCAGCGGCATCCGCTCGTTGCAGGAGGCGGCGCTGCGCATGCGTTCGTACCGGCTGGTGGCCGCTGCCTGAGGGCGGGGTGTTGGGTCCGGTGGGCGGGACCGCAAGCTAGCGGCGGGCTGGCTCTGCCTCGGTCGGCTCCGCGTGGCGCCGACAGCCGACAGCCAAGTGTGCACCAAGAAAAAGGCCCGGCAATGCCGGGCCTTTTTTCGTGTCGCGAGAACGGCGACTACTTGAGCTTCACTTCCTTGTACGCGACGTGCTTGCGCGCCACCGGATCGAACTTGGAGATTTCCATCTTCTCCGGCGTGGTGCGCTTGTTCTTGGTCGTCGTGTAGAAGTGGCCCGTGCCGGCGGTCGACTCGAGCTTGATCTTTTCGCGGATGCCCTTGGCCATGATCGACTCCTATCAGATCTCGCCGCGCGCGCGCAGGTCAACCAGCACGGCGTCGATGCCGAGCTTGTCGATGGTGCGCAGGCCAGCGTTGGTCAGGCGCAGGCGCACCCAACGGTTTTCGCTCTCGACCCAGAAGCGGCGCGACTGCAGGTTGGGCATGAAGCGGCGCTTGGTCTTGTTGTTGGCGTGCGAGACGTTATGGCCGACCATCGGCGCCTTGCCGGTGACTTGACACACGCGTGCCATCGCAAACTCCTCTCATCAATCTTTCGAAGGGGCGCATCCGCTGCGGCGTCGATCGCTGGGATCCGACAGGCCGAGCCCCGCGCCGCCGTCGGCTGGGGTGGTCTGGCGCACCGCCGACGCATCTGCTGCGGGCGAAACTGCACTAGACCTGATGCAAAGCGCGAAAGTATAAGGCTTTTCTCGGTCGAATGCCAAACCCAGGCAGCCCCGGGCAAGCACGGCCGCTAGAGCAGGCCGCGCTCGGCGAAAGAAACGCTGCGATTGCCCGCCACGACCAGGTGGTCGAGTACGCGCACGTCGACCAGGGCCAGGGCTGACTTGAGCGCGGCGGTGAGCAGCTCGTCGGCGCGACTGGGCTCGGCCAGCCCGGAGGGGTGGTTGTGGGCCAGGATCAGGGCCGCGGCGTTGTGCGCCAAGGCCCGCTTGACCACCTCCCGAGGGTAAACACTGGTCTGCGTGAGGGTGCCGGTGAACAGGACTTCGTCGGCGATCAGCCGGTTCTGGGCGTCGAGGAACAGCGCCAGGAAGACTTCTTGACCCAGGCGCCCGAGGCGCAGGCTGAGGAACTGACGGACCTGCGCGGGCGAATCCAGCGCTGCACGTTGCGCGAGTTCCTCGCCCAGCGCGCGGCGCGCGAGTTCAACCACGGCCTGCAGTTGTGCGAACTTGGCCGGCCCCAGTCCCGGCAAGGCGCCAAAGCGCTCCAAGTCGAGCGCCAGTAGGGCGTTGAGGCCGCCGGCTTCGGAGAGCGCCAAGCGCGCCAGGTCGACGGCGGAGCGTCCCTGGACCCCGGTGCGCAGGAAGATGGCCAGCAACTCGGCGTCGGTCAGCGCCTGCGCGCCGAGGGCGAGCAGGCGCTCGCGGGGGCGTTCACCCTCGGGCCAGTCCTTGATGGTCATGCCTGGGCCCTCCACTAGAATCGTGCGCCATGACGCATTCTTCCCCTGAGGCGGTGACCGAGCCAGCGGCCGTTCGCCCCGGCGCCTACCTCACCCTGCATTACCGGCTGAGCGTGCTCGACCCCGAAGGCGGCGAGCACGCCGTGATCAGCACGTTCGATGGTAAGCCTGCCACCTTGCAGATGGGCACGGGTCAGTTCGCACCCGAACTCGAGGCGCGCCTCGTCGGTCTGGTCGAGGGCAGCGAGGCCGTGCTCGACTTCGCGCCCGAGCAGGCCTACGGGCCGCGTCGTGCGGATCTCGTGCAGACTCTCTCGCGCGAGACTTTCGACGCCAATGCCGAGGCCGGCGGCGACTACGCGGCCGGCGACCCCGTGCGCTTCACCTCGCCGGACGGCAGTGTGTTCTCAGGCGTGCTCAAGGCGCTTGGGCCGCAGAGCGTGACCGTGGACTTCAATCATCCCCTCGCCGGGCGCGCCCTGCGGCTCGCCGTGCGCATCATTGGAGTGCTCTGATGGACGTGGTGCTGGCCCAGCCGCGCGGCTTCTGCGCAGGGGTAGACCGAGCGATCGAGATCGTCGAGCGCGCGCTCGAGGTGCACGGCGCGCCGATCTACGTGCGCCACGAGATCGTGCACAACAAGACGGTGGTCGACGACCTGCGCGCCAAGGGCGCCGTGTTCGTGCGTTCGCTCGACGAGGTGCCGTCCGGTGCGACGGTGGTGTTCTCGGCGCACGGCGTGGCGCGCAGCGTGGAGGCCGAGGCGGAGGCGCGCGCGCTGCGCGTGTTTGACGCCACCTGTCCGCTGGTGACCAAGGTGCACGTCGAGGTGGTGAAGATGCGCGCCGAGGGGCGCGAGATCGTGATGATCGGCCACGCCGGGCACCCGGAAGTCGAAGGCACGATGGGCCAGGTCGAGGACGGCATCCTGCTTGTCGAGACGGTCGACGACGTGGGCCGCCTCGAGGTGAGCGACCCCGCGCGGCTCGCCTACGTCACGCAGACCACGCTCTCGCTCGACGACGCGGCGCGGGTGATCGAGGCGCTCAAGACGCGCTTTCCCCTGATCGCCGAGCCCAAGAAGGCCGACATCTGCTACGCGACCCAGAACCGCCAGGACGCGGTGCGCTTCATGGCCCCGCAGGTCGACGTGGTGCTGGTGATCGGTAGCCAGACGAGTTCGAATTCCAACCGCCTGCGCGAGGTGGCCGAGCGCTTCGGCGTGCCGGCCTATCTCGTGGACCGCGCCGAGCAGCTCGACCCCGCCTGGGTCGCCGATGCAGCACGGGTGGGGGTGACCGCCGGCGCGTCCGCGCCCGAAAGGCTCGTGGAGGAGCTCATCGCGCATTTGCGGGCCCTGGGCGCGCGCAGTGTGCGCACGCTCGACGGTGTGCGCGAAAATGTGACCTTTCCTCTGCCCCGCGCATTGAGCCGGGGCCAAGCCGCAGGAGACGCACAGTGAAATGGCAGGTTTTGGGGGCGACGCTGCTCGCCCTCGGTGTGGCGGTGACGCCGCCAACGGCGCACGCCCAGAAGGTGGTCGAGGGGGTGCGCTTCGATTCCACGCTCGACCTCGGCGGCCAGCGACTGCAGCTCAATGGCGCGGGCGTGCGCAAGCGCATGGTGTTCGACGTCTACACCGCGGGGCTCTACGTGGCGCAGCCGGGCCAGGACGCCGAAAAGCTCGCCGCCCAGGGCGGCGCCAAGCGGGTGGCACTGCGCTTTCTGCGCGAGGTCGATTCGGAGCTGTTCGTGACCTCGCTGCACAACGGCCTCAAGGCCAATCACCGCGAGGACCAGCTGGCCAAGTGGCGCCCGCAGGTCGAGTCGCTCACGGCCACCATCAAGACGATCGCTCTGGCGCGCCGGGGCGACAGCATCAACTTCGACTACATCCCGGCCGAAGGCATCCGCGTCACCGTCAACGGCGCCACGCGGGGCCCCGTGATCCAGGGCGAGGATTTCTACAGCGCCGTGCTGCGCGTGTGGATCGGGGAAAAGCCCGCCGATGAAGGCCTAAAGAAGGGTATCGTCAACGGCTGAACGCGGCGTGCCACGACGCGCCGCGGGACTACCACAAGGAGACGCTCATGCAAGCTTGGTTCAGGAATCTGGCGCTGGCCGCGGGGCTGGCCTTTGCCGCCACCGGCGCCTCGGCGCAAAGCGCGGTGGACGTCGAGGGCATCAAGTTCGCGCCGACGGTCCAGGTTGGCGGCCAGTCGCTGGTTCTCAACGGCGCGGGAGTCCGCAAGAAGTTCGTCATCAAGGTCTACGCTGCCGGACTGTACGTGGCGAAGAAGTCCACCGACGCGGCGAGCGTCATCAACGACAAGGGTCCGCGGCGTGTGAGCCTGGGCCTGTTGCGCGACCTCGATGCCGACACCTTCATCGGCGCCCTGAACGACGGCCTGAAGGACAACCTGAGCGAGACCCAGTTCGCTGCGCTGCGCCCGAGGATCGAGGCGCTGAACGCCACACTGAAGTCGATCGGCGAAGGCAAGAAGGGCGACCTGATCAATTTCGACTACACGCCCGAGGGCGGCACGCGCATCACCGTCAACGGCCAGCCCAAGGGCAACGCCATCGCCGGCGACGACTTCTACGCGGCCGTGCTGCGCATCTGGCTGGGCGACAAACCCGCCGACGCCGCCTTGAAGAAGGCGATGCTCGGCGGCTAGTCCTTCGTGGGCGTGCGCGCGCGGCTGGGCGAGGAACCGGACGCCTCCGCTTTCGACGCCATCGTTGCGGCGCCCTTCGGGGCGCTCGGCGTTCTAGCCCCGGAGGGCGTCGTGCGCGAGATCGTCTTCCTGCGCACCGCGCCGGCCAGGGCGGGGAGCACGGCTGCCGCAGCGGCGGCGGCGCGGCAGATCGCGGCTTACCTCGAGGACCCGCGCAGCGCATTCGATCTGCCGCTCGCGCTTGAAGGCACGCCCTTCAGGCGGCGCGTCTGGCGCGCGATCGGCGCGATCCGCCCAGGCGTGACGCGCACCTATGGCCAGATCGCGGTCGAGCTCGGTTCGGCACCTCGCGCCGTCGGTCAGGCCTGCGGCGACAACCCGCTGCCGCTACTGATTCCCTGCCACCGCGTGGTGGCGGCCGACGGCCCAGGCGGCTTCGCCCACTCGGCCGCAGGCTTCCACCAGAACGTCAAGCAATGGCTGCTCGCCCACGAGGCGCGCGCGCGCAGCTAGGCGGCGCCGAGCTGACCCCGGCGCAGAGCGCGCTGATCGACACTTTCGTCGACGCGCTCTGGCTGGAGGACGGACTGGCGGCCAATTCCCTCGCGGCCTACCGGCGCGACCTCGAATCGGCCACGCGCCATCTTGGCGACACGCCGCTGCTCGCGGCCACCGAGCCGCAACTCGCCGCGTGGTTCGCGGCAGCTCACGAGACCACGCGCCCGGCAACCGCCAACCGCCGGCTCGCCGTGCTGCGCCGCTTCTTCCGCTGGGCCTTGCGCGAGGGTCGCGTGCGGGCCGATCCCACCCTGCGGCTCGCGGCGGCCAAGCGTCCGGCGCGCTTCCCGAAGTCGCTGTCCGAGGGGCAGGTCGAGCAGTTGCTGGCTGCCCCAGACGCGGAGTCGACGCTCGGCCTGCGCGACCGCGCCATGCTCGAAACGCTGTATGCGACCGGCCTGCGCGTGTCGGAACTCGTGGGCCTGATGCTGACTCAGCTGTCCATGCAGGAGGGCCTGGTGCGCGTGATCGGCAAGGGCGCCAAGGAGCGCGTCGTGCCGCTGGGCGAGGAGGCGCGCAGTTGGCTGGAACGCTACCTGGCGCGAGCTCGCCCAGCGCTGCTGGCCGGGCGCACGGCCGAGGAGGTCTTCGTCACCCAGCGCGGCGCGGGCATGACGCGCCAGGCCTTCTGGCAGCTGATCAAGCGCCACGCCGCGGTGGCCGGCATCACGGTGCCGCTCTCGCCGCATGGACTGCGTCACGCCTTTGCGACCCATCTGCTCAACCACGGCGCCGACCTGCGCGTGGTGCAGTTGCTGCTGGGGCACGCCGACATCTCGACCACGCAGATCTACACGCACGTGGCCCGCGAGCGCCTGAAGAGCCTGCACGCACAGCACCACCCCCGAGGCTAGGCGGGCAGCGCCGATACACTCGTCCCATGAGCAAGCACGCCCACGTCAGCGAGACGCCAGCCACGCAGTGGCTGCGCCAGCGCGGCATTACCTTCGAGGAGCTCGTGTACGACTACGTCGAACACGGCGGCACGGCGGTGTCCTCGGCCGCGCTCGGCGTGCCCGAGCACGCCGTGGTGAAGACCCTGGTGATGCAGGACGAGGCGGCCCGACCCCTGATCGTGCTGATGCATGGCGACTGCAAGGTGTCGACCAAGGCGCTGGCGCGCCAGTGCGGCCGCAAGCGCATCGAGCCCTGCACTCCCGAGGTGGCGCAGCGCCACACCGGCTACCAGGTGGGCGGGACCTCGCCCTTCGGCACGCGCAAGCCGCTGCCGGTGTTCGTGGAACGCAGCGTGCTCGATCTGCCCCGGCTCTACATCAATGGCGGCCGTCGCGGCTATCTCGTGGCGATCGAGCCCGCGGCACTGGCCGGGCCGCTGGCCGCGCAGCCCGTCGACTGCGCCTTGCCTGACTAGGATTCGCTCCCGCCATGCTTTCGAGTTTGATCGCCATCGCCGCCGCCTACCTGCTGGGCTCGGTGCCCTTCGCAGTGATCGTCAGTCGCGCCTTCGGCTTGGCCGATCCTCGCAGCTACGGCTCGGGCAATCCGGGGGCCACCAACGTGCTGCGCTCGGGCAACAAGGCCGCCGCGCTGCTCACCTTGCTGGGCGATGCCGCCAAGGGGTGGCTGGCGGTATGGCTGGCGCAGCGCTACGGGCCGGCCCTCGGCCTGGGCGAAGGCACGGTCGCGCTCGTGGCCGTGGCGGTATTCATGGGCCACCTGTATCCCGTCTTCCTGCGCTTCAAGGGCGGCAAGGGGGTGGCGACGGCCGCGGGCGTGCTGCTCTCGCTGCAACCCTGGCTGGGCCTGGCGGTGGCGCTGGTGTGGGCGCTGGTGGCCGGCTTCTTCCGCTACTCGTCGCTCGCAGCCATCGTGGCCTGCGGCTTCGCACCGCTGTTCTATGCACTGGTGTGGGGGCTCGATGGCGTCTTCGTCGCCGTGGCGGTGATCTCCGGCTTCACCGTCTGGCGTCATCGCGCCAACATCGAAAAGCTCATGGCCGGCAAGGAGAGCCGCATCGGCGACAAGGGTGGCGCAGCGCGGCGGCGGCGCTAGGTGCTCGCGACTTCTCGCGTAGCCTCGGTGAGCGGCCAGCGCGGCCGCACGGCGTAGCCGAACTCCGAGGCCAGGCGCAGCGGATCAGCACGACGCAGGCGCGCCAGTCCGGCCAGCGCGATCATCGCTCCGTTGTCGGTACACAGATCCATGGGGGGAAAGTGCACCTTCAGCCCGCGGCGCTTGCCCTCGTCGTGCAGGCGCTCGCGCAACTGGCGGTTGGCTCCCACCCCGCCGGCAACCACCAGGGTTGCCAGGCCAGTGGACTCGAGGGCGCGTAAGGACTTGGCGCACAGCACGTCGACCACCGCGTCGACAAAGGCGCGCGCAATGTCGGCGCGGCGCGCCTCGTCCAGCGGGCGTGCCTTGACGGCGGTGAGCACCGCGGTCTTGAGACCGGAGAAGCTGAAGTCCAGGTCGCCGCTATGGAGCATCGGGCGCGGCAGTTCCACCTGGCCTGGCCGGCCATGCTCCGCGAGCGCCGACACCGCCGGCCCGCCCGGGTAGGGCAGGCCGAGCAGCTGGCCGGTCTTGTCGAAGGCCTCGCCCGCAGCGTCGTCAAGGGTTTCGCCCAGCAGTTCATAGCTGCCCGGCGCGTCCACGCGCATCAGCTGGGTGTGGCCGCCCGAGACGAGCAAGGCCACGAAGGGGAACGCGGGCCGTGGCTCGGCGAGCAGGGGCGAGAGCAGGTGACCCTCGAGGTGATGCACGCCGATCACCGGCTTGCCCAGCACGTAGCCCAGGGCGTGTGCCACGCTCGCGCCCACCAGCAACGCGCCTGCCAGCCCCGGCCCCTCGGTGACGGCGATGGCGTCGATGTCCACTCGGCTGCGGCCGGCAGCTGCCAGCACCTGATCGATCAAGGGCAGTACGCGACGGATGTGGTCGCGCGAGGCCAGTTCGGGCACCACGCCACCATAGGCCCGGTGCATGTCGATCTGGCTGTGGACGGCCTGGGCGAGCACTCCACGCTGGCTGTGCAGGAGCGCGACGCCGGTCTCGTCGCAAGAGGTTTCGAGTCCCAGGATCAGCATCGGGGCAGTGTACGGCAGGGATATCCCGCGGCCGGACGCACGGCCTGGGAACCCCGCATAAGACTCTGAGTTGTCTGGGAAAAGCGAAACCGGCTACAATCCGCGCCTTTCAGCTGGTCTGCCCACGCTTTCAGGTGCCCGATGCCCACTATTCGCGTCAAGGAAAACGAGCCTTTCGAAGTTGCGCTGCGGCGCTTCAAGCGCACGATCGAGAAGAGCGGTCTGCTCACCGAACTGCGCGCCCGCGAGTTCTACGAGAAGCCCACTTCCGAGCGCAAGCGCAAGAAGGCCGCCGCGGTCAAGCGTCACTACAAGCGCCTGCGCAGCCAGATGCTGCCCAAGAAGATGTACTGATCGTCGCCTCACGCCTGCCCCGCGTTCAGGGGCGCGCCGCTGAGCCCGGCTCGCCGCGCACCCTGCCGCAGAACTCCCGATGAGCCTCAAGGAGCGGATCACCGCCGACATGAAGGACGCCATGCGCGCCCGGGATGCGGCGCGCCTGTCCGCCGTGCGCCTGCTGCTCGCGGCGATCAAGCAGTTCGAGGTGGACCAGCGAACCGAGGCCGGTGATGCCGAGGTCGTCGCCATCGTCGGCAAGCTCATCAAGCAGCGCCGCGACGCGGCCGAGCAGTACACCGCGGCCGCCCGCGAAGACCTGGCCTCCAAGGAGCGCGCCGAGATCGAGGTGATCTCGGTCTACCTGCCGCAAGCGCTGGGCGAAGGCGAGATCGCTGCGCTGATCGACGCGGCCATCGCCCAGGCCGGCGTCACGGGTCCGCAGGCGATGGGCAAGGTCATGGGCCTGCTCAAGCCCCAGTTGGCGGGCCGCGCCGACATCGCCCAGGTATCGGCCCAGGTCAAGGCGCTGCTCAGCGCCTGAGCGGCCGCACCCGGCCGGCGGCCGGTCGAGCGGGCACGGTGCCCCGCTTACACTTGGGCGCCCATGATTCCCCAAAGCTTCATTCAGGATTTGCTCGCGCGCGTCGATGTGGTCGACGTGGTCGGCCGCTACGTGCAGCTGAAAAAGGCCGGGCAGAACCTGCTCGGCCTGTGCCCGTTCCACAGCGAGAAGAGCCCCTCGTTCACCGTCAGCCCCTCGAAGCAGTTCTATCACTGCTTCGGCTGCGGAGCGCATGGCAGCGCGATCGGCTTCCTCATGGAGTACCGCGGGCTGGGCTACGTGGACGCGATCCGCGAACTGGCCCAGCAGGCCGGCCTCACGGTGCCCGAGGAGCCCGGCCGCGCGGCGGCGACGGCGCGCGTGGCGGGCCTCACCGACCTCCTGGGTCGCGCGGCGGAGCACTATCGCGCCTGCCTCAAGGAGGCCCCGGCGGCGATCGACTACCTCAAGGGGCGCGGCGTCACCGGAGCGACGGCGGCGCGCTTCGCGCTGGGCTACTCGACCGACACCTGGCAGGGGCTGCGCGATGCCTTCGCGCGCTACGAGGATCCCCGGCTGGTCGAGGCCGGACTGGTGATCGAGGGCGAGGAGGGCAAGCGCTACGACCGGTTCCGCGGCCGCCTCATGTTCCCGATCCGCAACGCGCGCGGCGCGGTGATCGGCTTTGGCGCGCGCGTCATGGGATCGGGCGAACCCAAGTACCTCAACTCGCCCGAGACGCCGGTGTTCCACAAGGGCCAGGAGCTCTATGGGCTCCACGAAGGGCGGGAAGCGATCCGCACCGCCGGACGGGCTCTGGTGGTCGAGGGCTACATGGATGTGATCCAGCTTGCCCAGGCGGGCTTCGAGGAGTCGGTGGCCGCGCTGGGTACCGCGCTCACCACACACCACGTCGCCACCCTGCTGCGCCTGACCGACCACGTGGTGTTCGCCTTCGACGGCGATGCCGCGGGCCGCAAGGCCGCTCGCAGGGCCCTCGAGGCGACCCTGCCAGTGATCGGCGAACGGCAGCGCGCGAGCTTTCTGCTCCTGCCCGAGGGCGAGGATCCGGACAGCCTGATCAAGCGGGGCGGGCCCGATGCATTCCGCGAGGAGCTGGCGCAGGCCCTGCCTCTGTCGCGCTTTTTCCTGCGGACTCTTGCGCAGGGGCGCACGCTCGACGCGCCCGAGGACCGCGCAAGCCTGCTCGCCGATGCCCGGCCCCTGTTGCAGACCATGCCGGCGAATGCCTTGCGCCTGCAACTGACCCAGGAACTCGCCGGCGCGGCGCGCACCGCCCTGGAAGACGTGGAGGCACTGTTCGGACTGCGCCGGCCGCGGCCCGCGCGCGCGCCCAGCGCGCGCCCCACCCGCCACGCCGAGGTCGAGGATCTCAAGCGGCGCATCGTGCAGCACCTGCTGGCCCACCCGGCGCTGGCCCGCGAGTTCAGCGACGCCATCATCGACGAGATCGTGGGCCGGGAAGGCGACGATGCCGACCATCAGATCGTCGAGGTCTGGCGCACGGCCACGGCGGAGGAGGGGGGCATCGCGGTGTCGCCTATCGCCCTCATGGAGGCACTCGGCCGCAGCCCCTGGGCCGCCGACTACCGCCAGCACGCTGCTCGCGAAATGAGTCTGGCCACCAGCGTCGAGACCGCCCGGCGCGAGCTTGGGGCGGCCTTTCTTTCGCTGGAGCTTGCCCGTGTGAGCGGCGAGCTCGAGTCCCTGATCACTCAGGGCCTGAGCGAGCACACGCGCGGCGAGATCCAGCGGCTGAGCGAACGACAGGCTCGCCTCAAGGCCGCGCGCCGCGACGCTGCGGGCAGTCCCTGAGCGGTCACTGGCCGTCTGCGCTGGTATAATCCACCGCTCTTTTCCGGGCCGGACACCTTCGCAGAGTGACCGAGACCGGGCGCCCAGGAGATCACGATCGATCGGTTGGCGCAGGCAGTATCCCCGCAGTCGCGAGCGACAGGCATCGGTGCCCTCCGGACGTGGCCACAACGGCCCCTGGAACGACAGACCGACCAGCCATGCGCCGTCGTTGCCGGACCGGGGCCGCAGAGCGCGCACGCGCCTCCATGTCTTGCATGACCCTACTCGGGCTGCGCACCTTGCCAGGAGCGCAGCCTCGGGTTGATCCCTTGGCCGGGCTTGATGCGGCCGGGTCGGGACGCATGTGGGGCAGGAGTACCGATGCGCGGGTGTGGCCAGAACAAGCCCCGGCTTTCAGCCAGCCGGGATGCGACGGGGTCGACAACGATTCCGCCCAGGATCAGCGAACAGCCAGGTGAATGCATGGTGACGAAGAAGACCGCAGCGAAGGCAGCACCCCGAACCGTCTCGGCCAAGCCGGCCGCCAGGCCAGTCGCCAAGCCCGCCGCCAAGCCGGTCAAGGCCGCGGCCAAGCCGGTAGCCAAGGCTGCCGCCCAGGTCGCCAAGCCGGTGGCGACGCCCGCCAAGCCTGCCAAGCCCGCGGCCGCCAAGGCGCCCATCAAGAAGGCGCCTGCTGGTGCGACGGGCGATATCACCCTGATTCCGGCGGCGCCCCCGACCGCGGTCCCCGCGGTCAAGCCGCTCCGTGGCCGGCCGGGCCGCAAGCCCAAGTCGCAGACCGAAGAGGGCGGCCTCGGCGAGAGCGCGGGGATGGACGTCCTGCCCGACGCTACCGACGACGCGCCCGACCCCAGTGTGCAACTGGTCGAGAAGCTCAGCACGAAGACCAAGGGCAAGGATCGCCGCGCCAAGGAAAAGGCGTTGAAGGAAGCGCTCGCGCGCAGCTATCACGGGGCGGAAGAGGACGTCGAGACCCGTCGTAACAAGCTCAAGGCGCTGATCAAGCTCGGCAAGGAGCGCGGCTTCCTCACGTTTTCCGAGATCAACGACCACCTGCCCGACAACCTGGTCGACGCCGACGCGATCGAGGCCATCTACACGACCCTCGGCGACATGGGCATCCAGGTCTTCGAGGTCGCCCCCGATGCCGAGACCCTGCTGATCAGCGGGACGGTGGCCGCCGCCGGCGGCGACGACGTCGCCGAAGAGGAGGCCGAGGCGGCGCTGTCCAGCGTGGATGCCGAATTCGGCCGCACCACGGATCCGGTGCGCATGTACATGCGCGAGATGGGCTCGGTCGAGCTGCTCACCCGCGAGGGGGAGATCGAGATCGCCAAGCGCATCGAGGACGGCCTCAAGCACATGGTGATGGCGATCTCGGCCTGCCCCACCACGATTGCCGAGATCATCGCCTCGGCCGAAAAGATCCGGGCTGGCGAGGTGCCGATCGACGAGGTGGTCGACGGCCTGGTCGATCCGGCTGCCGAGGACTTCCCGATGGGCGGCTCCTCCGATGACGAGGACGAGGACGCCGAGGAGAGCACCGACATCGGCGCCTCGGGCATGACCGCCGGCCAGCTCGACGAGCTGAAGAACCGCGCTGTCGAGAAGTTCGACCACTGCGCCAAGCTGTTCGACAAGATGCGCGTCGCCTTCGAGAAGGAAGGCTACAAGTCCAAGGGCTACACCAAGGCCCAGGAGTCGATCCAGGACGAACTCATGAGCCTGCGCTTCACGGCCAAGACCGTGGAGCGCCTGTGCGACTCGCTGCGCGCCCAGGTCGACGAGGTGCGTGCGATCGAAAAGCAGATCTACGAGATCACGGTCAACAAGTGCGGGATGCCGCGCACCCACTTTCTCAAGCACTTCCCCGGTCACGAGGCCGACACCCGCTGGACCAGCCGCGAGGCCGACTCGGCCGAGCCCTATGCCGAGATCCTGCGCCGCAATCTGCCCGCCGTGCAGGAGCTGCAGGGCCGCCTCACCGAGTTGCAGACCCGCGTGGTGCTGCCGCTCAAGGACCTGCGCGAGGTCTACAAGCAGATGGCCACCGGCGAGGCCAAGGCCCGCAAGGCCAAGCGCGAGATGACCGAGGCCAACCTGCGCCTGGTGATCTCGATCGCGAAGAAGTACACCAACCGCGGTCTGCAGTTCCTCGACCTGATCCAGGAAGGCAACGTCGGCCTGATGAAGGCGGTCGACAAGTTCGAGTACCGCCGCGGCTACAAGTTCTCGACCTACGCGACGTGGTGGATCCGCCAGGCGATCACCCGCTCGATCGCCGACCAGGCGCGCACCATCCGCATCCCGGTGCACATGATCGAGACGATCAACAAGATGAACCGCATCTCGCGCCAGATCCTGCAGGAGACCGGTCAGGAGCCGGATCCCGCCACCCTGGCGATCAAGATGGAGATGCCCGAGGACAAGATTCGCAAGATCCTCAAGATCGCCAAGGAACCGATCTCGATGGAGACGCCGATCGGCGACGACGACGACTCGCATCTGGGCGACTTCATCGAGGACACCACCACCATCGCTCCGGCCGACGCCGCGCAGTACTCGAGCCTGTCGGGCGTGACCAAGGAGGTGCTGGACTCGCTCACGCCGCGCGAGGCCAAGGTGCTGCGCATGCGCTTCGGCATCGAGATGAGCACCGACCACACCCTCGAGGAGGTCGGCAAGCAGTTCGACGTCACCCGCGAGCGCATCCGCCAGATCGAGGCCAAGGCGCTGCGCAAGCTGCGTCACCCGAGCCGGTCCGACAAGCTCAAGAGCTTCCTGGAAGGATCCTGAGCTTGAACGCAGGCGGCTCTTGCCCGCCCGCTCGACTTTCGGGCGGGCCGTTAGCTCAGCGGTTAGAGCAGGGGACTCATAATCCCTTGGTCGCTGGTTCAAATCCAGCACGGCCCACCAGTTGCACCCCTGCCGCCGCAACCGCGGCCGGCCGTTCGCGCGGACGTTCCGCGCGCCTTCGCGCTGCGCGGCTTGCCGCGACGGCGTATTGAGCAGTTCGCATGTCCGAGTACCACGACTTCAATCACTTCGGCCTCGATCCGCAGATCCTCGCCGCGATCACCGAGATGGGCTACACCACGCCCACTCCGATCCAGTCCAAGGCCATCCCCATCGTCCTCAAGGGCGGCGACGTGATGGGCGCGGCGCAGACCGGCACCGGCAAGACGGCGGGCTTCGGCCTGCCCATGCTGCAGCGCCTGATGCGCCATGCCAGCACCAGCGTGTCGCCGGCGCGCCATCCGGTGCGCGGCCTGGTACTCACGCCCACGCGTGAACTTGCCGACCAGGTGGCCGACAATCTCAGGAAGTACGCGTCCAAGTGCCCGCTGCGCGTGGCCATGGTCTACGGCGGCGTCGACATGCGCCCCCAGACCGAGGCGCTGCGCGCCGGCGTCGAGATCCTGATCGCCACGCCAGGCCGCCTGCTCGACCACATCGAGCAGAAGAACACCAGCCTCTCGCAGGTCGAGATCGTGGTGCTCGACGAGGCTGACCGCATGCTGGACATGGGCTTCCTGCCCGACATCTCGCGCATCCTCAATTTCCTGCCCAAGCAGCGCCAGAGCCTGATGTTCTCGGCGACCTTCTCCGAGGAAATCAAGCGGCTCGCCGCCAACTTCCTCAACGCTCCCGTGCTGGTCGAGGTGGCGCGCCGCAACGCCACGGCCGATACGGTGACCCAGGAAGTGCTGCGCGTGCACGAGTCCGAGAAGACCGACGCGCTGCTGCAACTGCTCAAGACGCGCGGCCCCGACGGCGGGCGGCTCACCCAGGTGCTCGTCTTCGTCAACGCCAAGATCGAGTGTCGGCGGCTCGCGCGTCAGCTGCAGAAGGCCGGCGTCAACGCCGACGCGATCCACGGCGACAAGACGCAGGACGAGCGCATGAAGGCGCTCGAGGGCTTCAAGGACGGCACCATCGAAGTGCTGGTCGCCACCGACGTGGCGGCGCGCGGCCTCGACATCGCCGAGTTGCCGGTGGTGATCAACTACGACGTTCCGTTCCAGGCCGAGGACTACATCCACCGCATTGGCCGCACCGGGCGCGCGGGCGCCTCGGGCCTGGCGATCATGATGATGACCGGCGCGGACGAGCGCGGCGTCGCCGCCATCGAGAAGCTCACCAAGCAGCACTTCGAGCGCGCCGAGCACCAGGCGGAGCGCCGCGACCGCCGCGACCGCCCCGAGCACGGCGAACGCGCACAGCGCAGCGAGCGTCCCGAGCGCACTGAGCGTCCGGAGCGCAGCGAGCGAACCGAGCGTCCGGAGCGCCGTGAACGGGCCGAGCGCAGCGAGCGCGCGCCGGCGCGATCGGGGTCCGCCGACCCCTTCTTCTCGCAGCCCTACGAGCCCAGTGGCGCCGGCGGAGCCGCCGGTGCCCAGGCTCCGGCCCCCAGCACGCCGGAGCGCAAGCCCGCGCGGACCTCGGCGCTGCTCGGCGGGCTCAAGCGCTAGCGCCAGGCTCCGGCGGCCTGCCGGAGCCCGGTGCCACCCAGCGTTCGCCCCAGAGTTCCACGGCGTGCGCCAGCGTCGCCGCCGGCCGGTCGCCGCCGATGCGCGGCAAGCCCAGGTGTGCCAGTGCCCGCGCCAGTTCCCCTGCGACATCTGTCTCGTCGAGTGCGGCAGCGCCGGTCTGCTTCGAGAGCTTCTCGCCGTGCGCGGTGAGCACCAGCGGCACGTGCAGGGTGCGCGGCTGCGGCACGCCCAGCGCCGCCTGCAGCACGCGCTGCCGCGGCGTGTTGTCCAGCAGATCAGCGCCGCGCACCACGTCGCTGATCCCCTGGGCAGCGTCGTCCACCACGACCGCCAGCTGGTAGGCCCACAGCCCGTCGGCTCGCTTGAGCACGAAGTCGCCCACCTCGCTGTGCAGGTCCTGGGTCAGCTCGCCTGCGGCCCGGTCGTGCCATCGCACCTTGGGCCGCGGCAGGCGCAGGCGCCAGGCACGGGCAAGCGCGCCGGGGGGCAGGCCCTGGGCGCAGGTGCCGGGGTAGACCGACTCGGGCAGTCCGAGCGCGCGTGCCGCGGCGGCCACCTCGGCCCGGGTACACGCGCAGGGGTAGGCCTGCCCGGTCGCGATCAGGCGCTCGAGAGCCGCCGCGTAGGCCTCGTGGCGGGTGCTTTGCCACAGCACCGGGTGGTCGCTTTCCAGCCCGAAGGCGGCGAGTTGGCGCAGGATGCGCTGCCCCGCGCCCGGCGCCTCGCGCGGGGGATCGAGGTCCTCGATGCGGACCAGCCACTCGCCGCCCTGGGCGCGGGCGTCCAGCCAACTGGCAAGCGCCGCGACCAGCGAGCCGGCGTGCAGGGGCCCGGTGGGCGAGGGCGCGAAGCGCCCCCGGTAGGCGGCGGCCGGCAGGATCGCTGAGACGGCAGGCAAACTCATGTCGAGCGGATTGTGCCCGCCACCCAACGCCGCGAGCCGCGATACGAAATCGCGACACGGCCGGCGTTGGCGACGCTACAGGCGCCGGGCTAGCATCGCCCAAGCCGGGCACCTTGCGCGAAACAGGCCGCGCAAGGGGTGCCTGCCGTCACCTTCCCGACAATGAAAAAGCGGATCACCGCATCGCCGGAGGACTCACTCGACCGCCTCTCCGCCGCCCGCGATCGCGCCAGGCCTGAGGCGCGCGATCTCCACGACCTGAGCCTGCGCCGCCGACTGCTGCCCCTGAGCTTGCTGCTCGGGCCGGCTGCCGCCGTGCTCGCGCAGATCTCGGGGGGGCAGGCCTGGGTCTGGGGCTGGGCCGTGGCCTGGGTCCTGGCGATCGGTCTGCGCCTCGTGCTGACCCTCGAGGCCGAGCTGGCGTCGCGCTCTGGCCGGGATGCCAGCCTGCTCGACCGCGCCGACCTGCTGCTGCTGGCCGAGCCCACGCTGTGGGGCGTGCTGCTCTGGCAGTGGCCGCCGGGCGCGTCGGCCCTGGGTCTGGCCACGCTGGCCGCAACCAGCATGCTGCTGGCCGCGCTCGACAGTCCCCTGCGCCGCACCCTCTGGCGGCTCTACCTCGCGGGCTGGGCGGCGGTGCTGCTGCTGGGATTGGCGCTCTCGTGGCCTGCCGGTGCACTGCTCGTGATCGGCCTGGGATGGCTGGTCGCCGCCTGGGTGGGCCATCCCCGTCCGGCTCCGCGGGCCGCGGTCCACGCCCAGGCCGAACGCCGCGCCGGATTTCGCCGGGCGCTGGCCCTGATGCCGGTGCCCGTGCTGATGGTGCGCGACGGCCGCATCCTCGAACTCAACGCGCTCGCCGCGCAATGTCTGCGCCAGCCGCTCGAGCGCGTGCGCGGCACGGGCCTGGCGGCCTGGGCCAAGATCGAGCCGCCCGAGTTGCTCGAGGCCGCAGCGGCGCATCGCCCGGGCGAAGGGCGGCTGCAACTGCACAAGGCGACCGACGAGCCCGGCTGGCGCGTGGAACTGCGCCCGGTGCAGGCCGGAGCGGGTGACGCGCCCATGGCACTGGCGCTGCTGCCGCCGCAGTCCACCGATCCGATCGAGAAGGCGCGTGAGTTCGCCCAGTGGTGTGCCGGCGCCGCCGGACTGCCCTGGTACTGCGACGCCCAGGGCGAGGTGCAGCTGCCCCAGGAGTTCGCGGCCTCCGAGCTGCTGGTGCCCGAAGGCTTCCCGCTCGCGCCTTTGCTGACCGAGGCCGTGCGCCCCGGCGTGCAGGCACGCTGGGACGCGGCGCGCGACGCCGGCCTGATGTTCGACGAGACCCTCGAACTCACCGACGTGCAGGGCGAGCGCCAGACGCGGCGCGTCACCGCGATCTGCCAGGCGGCCTCGCCAGGCCGCCCGGTGCTGGGCTGGATCGCACCGCCCCCGGTCGGCGCCCTTCCCGAGATGGCGGGTGCCGCGCGGCTGCTCTCGCGCCTGCCGGTGCTGGTCTGGCTGGTCGACGACAGCGGCCGCCTGATCCTCGCCCAGGGGGCCGATCCGCAGCGCTGGGGACTGCGCGCCGATCCCCATGCCCAGCCTGCCTGGCGCGAGGCCTTCGAGTTCGTCGACGACTCGGGCAAGCAGGTGGGCACGGCGCTGGCCAAGGCGGCGGCGGGTCACGCGGCCTTCGACGTGCTGCACGCGCGCACGGGTCGCAACGGCGGGCGCCTGCTGTTGCGCAGTCACTTCATCCCCTACGTGGGAGCGGGCAGCCAGGCCGTGCTGGTGCTCGACACCATCGCCTCGCCCACCGAGGTCATGGCGGTCGACCGGCTCAAGCGCAGCAAGGCGCAGTACAAGGCCCTGGTCGAGGCCTCGACCAGCCTGGTGTGGGCCTGCGACGAGCGCCTGCACCTGACCTTCGCCAGCCGCCGCGCCGCGCGCGAGATGTACGGCCGCGATGCGCGCGAGCTGCACGGCCTGCCTCTGTCTGCGCTGGCGCCCGTGCACCTGGCCCAGCCGGTGCTGGACAAGGCGCTAGCCGATCTGCGTGCAGGCACTCGGGTGCGCAACCTCGAAGTGGTGCACGAGAACCGTCGCGGGCAGCGCGTGATGGTGTCGATGAGCGCGGTCCCGTTGCGCGGTCCGGACGGACAGTTCGCGGGGGCGATCGGCATGAACGCCGACCTCACCGCGGTCAAGCTGCGCGAGAGCGAGCTGGCCGAGGCCTTGCGCGTCGAGCGCACCGTGCTCGACTCCGCTGGCCAGGCGATTGCGGTGGTCAAGCGCGGCCGCGTGGAGCGCTGCAATGAGGCCTTCCTGCGCCTGCTGGGCGTGAGCAACGAGCAGCTCACCCACCGGCCGATCGAGGAGTGCTTCGGCAGCCTCGAGGCCTGGAGCGACGTGCGCCATGCCGCCGAGCAGTCGCGCGACCTCGATCAGGCGATCGTGCGCGAAGTGGAGTTGCGCCGCGGCGACGTGATGGCCGGCACCGAGGGCGAGACCGCGTGGTGCCAGATCACCGCGCGGGCGATCGGCGACGAGGAGTACGTGCTCGTGCTGGCGGACATCGACGTGATCCGCCGCCGCGAGCAGAGCGCGCGCCACGCGGCGCTGCACGACGAGCTCACCGGCCTGCCCAACCGCCGCCACTTCGCCGAGCGGGTGCGCTCGGCGCTGGCGGCCATCGACATGCTGGGCAGCAACTGCGCGCTGCTGGCGATCGACCTCGACGGGTTCAAGCAGGTCAACGACACCGAGGGCCATGAGGTCGGCGACCGCGTGCTGCGCGAGGTGGCGCGTCGGCTGAGCACGGTGGTGCGCGGCGACGATACGGTGGCGCGCCGTGGCGGCGACGAGTTCGCGGTGCTGCTGCGCCACGTCGACACGCTCGACGGCGTGCGCACGATCGTCGAGCGCGTGCTGCACGCCGTAGCCCAGCCCATCCTCATCGAGGGGCGCGAGGCCGCCCAGGTCACCGCCAGCGTGGGTGTTGCCCTGGCGCCCGAGCAGGGTCGCGAATTCGACCGCCTGTTCCAGCTTGCCGACCTCGCCATGTACGAGGCCAAGCTCAAGGGCAAGAACCGCTACGCCTTCGCCCAAGGCGCCGACGTGAGCCCGGCTACGCCGCCAGCTGTGCGCGCCACGACGCGGCACTGAGGCGCTCGCGCCACCACGCCAGCGCCCGGCCGCGATGGCCGGCACGCCAGGCCAGCGCAATCGGCCCCTCGCGCTTGCCCGCTTCCGTCGCCTTGATCACCAGGCTGCCGCGCGCGAGCTCGGCGCCGATCCGGAAACGCGGCAGGAAGCCCGCGCCCAGTCCGGCCGCCTGCGCGGCGATCTTGGCCGCCATGTTGGGCACGGTGAGCGTCTCGGCGCCGAGCAGGCCGCTGGCGCGCGGCCGCAGCCGCAGGGAAGTGTCGCCCACCACCACCTGGCGATGGCGCCGCAGCTCGGTCTCGGGGATCGGTTCCGCGGCGTCGGCCAGCGGGTGGCCCGGGGCGACGGCAAACACGAACTGCACGGAGCCCAGATCCTCGGTGCGCAGGCTGGCGCCGTGGCGGCTCGCCTCGGGCCGCTCGTACGACGCGCCGACTGCCAGATCGGCGCGGCCGTCGAGCAGCGCGTCCCAGGTGCCGCCCAGCACCTGCTCGCTGAACCGCAGCCGGGTGGGAGCGAGCGCGCTGAACTCGGCGATCAGGGGCACCAGCAATTCAAACGGCAGCAAGGTGTCGACCGCCAGGCGCAACTCGTGCTCCCAGCCGCTCGCCACGTGCTTGACGCGGCGGGCCAGCTCGTCGGTGGCGGCAAGCAGTTGCCGCCCTTCGCGCAGCAGTTCCTCGCCCGCCGGGGTCAGGCGCGCGCGCCGCCCGCTGCGGTCGAACAGCAGCACGTCGAGATCCTCTTCGAGGCGACGCACCGCGTAGGTCACGGCCGAGGGCACGCGGTCCAATTCCGCGGCAGCGCCGGCAAAGGAGCCGCGGCGCTCGATGGCGTCGAGCAGCACGAAGGCGTCGAGGCCGAGGCGAGGATTCATCCGTTCAGTTTCATTGAATGAAGTCGTCAGTCGTGACCCGGTGACGGGCTGGTCCAGAAGTGAAATCATGCATGAATTCGTCGGAAACATCATCCGACGCCACGGCCGCCGATCGGTGAACTACGTTCAAGCGACGGGCCGGAACTCCAGGAGGCTCCATGCTCACCGTCCGCCCCGCCGCCGAACGCGGCTCTTACGACCACGGCTGGCTGCAGACCCATCACAGCTTCTCGTTCGCGGACTACCACGACCCGCGGCACATGGGCTTCGGGCCGCTGCGCGTGATCAACGACGACACCGTGGCTCCCGGGGCCGGCTTCGGCACGCACGGCCACCGCGACATGGAGATCATCAGCTACGTGCTCGCCGGCGAACTTGCGCACAAGGACAGCATGGGCAACGGCTCGGTGATTCGCCCGGGCAACGTGCAGCGCATGAGCGCGGGCACGGGCGTGATGCACTCCGAATTCAATCACTCGGCCAACGCCCCCACGCACTTCCTGCAGATCTGGATCGTGCCCGATCGCCGCGGCGTCACGCCGGGCTACGAGGAGCGTCTGTTCGGCGACGCGGACAAGCGCGGACGACTGCGGCTGATCGCCTCGCCCGACGGGGCCGAGGGCTCGGTCACGATCCATCAGGACGCGCGCGTGTACGCCGGCCTGTTCGACGGCGACGAGTCCGACCGCATCGCGATTGCCCCTGGCCGGCGCGCGTACGTGCACGTGGCGCGCGGCGCGCTCGAGCTCAACGGCCACGTCCTGGGGCCGGGCGACGGCGCGCGGCTCGAACACGAGGCCGAGGTCGCGGTGCGCGCCGGCCGCACAGCCGAGGTACTGGTTTTCGATCTGCCCTGAGCCAGACGGCAACAGGCATTCTTTCCACGCGTCGCACTGCGGCGCCCACCACGCAGGAGACTTTCCGTGAGCAAGATCGTCATCGTCTATCACAGCGGCTACGGCCACACGCGCAAGCAGGCCGAGGCGGTGCACTCCGGTGCCGCGTCGGTTGCTGCCGCCGAACTGATCGCCATCGACGCCCAGGGCGATCTGCCCGCGGGCGCCTGGGACACCCTGGCCGCGGCCGAGGCGATCATCTTCGGCAGCCCGACCTACATGGGCGGCGCGTCCTGGCAGTTCAAGAAGTTCGCCGACGCCAGTTCCAAGCCCTGGTTCAGCCAGGTGTGGAAGGACAAGATCGCCGCCGGCTTCACCAACTCGGCCACCATCAACGGCGACAAGCACTCGACCTTGCACTACTTCATCACGCTGGCGATGCAGCACTCGATGGTCTGGGTGGGCACGGGCATGCTGCCCTCGAACAGCAAGGCGGCCACCCGCAACGACGTCAATTACCTGGGCTCGTCCGCTGGCGCGATGAGCCAGTCGCCCTCGGATTCCAGCCCTGAGGAAGGCCCGCTGCCAGGCGACCTCGAAACCGCGCGCCTGTTCGGCGCGCGCGTGGCGCAGGCCGCGCTGCGCTGGAATCGCGGCAAGTAGGTCCCGCCGAGCGCGGTGGTCGGCACCCTGCCGGCCGCCGCGGCTGGCCCTAGCCGAGCACGCGCCGCAGGAAGGCGGCGATGTCTTGCACCTCTTCCTCGGCCACCGAGTGGCCCATCGAGTATTCGTGCCATTCGACCGGATGGCCCAGGGCGAGCAGTGCATCGCGCGAAGCCTGGGCGCGGCTCATGGCAATGACCGGATCGGCGTCGCCGTGGGCCATGAAGATCGGCGTGCTCGCGGCCGCGCCGTGCCGCTCGGCCGCAAAGATGTCGGCCAGCGGCAGGTAGGTCGAGAGCGCAAGCAGCCCTGCGAGCGGCTCGGCCTGGCGCAGCCCGGTGTGCAAGGTGATCGCGCCGCCCTGCGAGAAGCCCGCCAGCACGATGCGGCTGCGCGGCACGCCGGCGGCGACTTCGCGCTCGATCAGTTGTTCCACCTGCGCATGCGAGCGCCGGATGCCGGTCTCGTCCTCGCGGCGCACCAGGTCCGTGCCCAGGATGTCGTACCAGGCGCGCATCACGTAGCCGCCGTTGAGGGTCACGGGAATCTGCGGCGCGTGCGGGAACACGAAGCGGATCGGCGGAATGCCCAGCCTTGCCAGCTCCTGCACGATGGGCACGAAGTCGTTGCCGTCGGCGCCCAGGCCGTGCAGCCAGATCACCGCGGCCCCGGGCTCGGTGTCGCGCGGTTGCAGTTCGACGGTTTCGAGGCGGGGCTGGCTCATGGCGGTGGCGGCAGGCGAGGGCGTTGATCAAGCGGCGGGGTGGAAGACTCGACCCGGCGCGTGCGGTGTTCAGCGGGCGCGGATGGCGCTCTTGGGGCGGAAGGCCTTGACCACGGCCTCGTGGGTCTCGAGGTAGGGGCCGCCGATCAGGTCGAGGCAGTAGGGCACGGCGGCGAAGATGCCGGGAATCACCGCTTTGCCCTCGGCGTCCTTGAGTCCTTCGAGAGTCTCGGCGATGGCCTTGGGCTGGCCCGGCAGGTTGACGATCAGCGCCGCGTGACCGGTGATCTCGCGCAGCACGCCCACCTGGCGCGACAGGATGGCGGTGGGCACGAACGCAGCCGAGATGCGGCGCATCTGTTCGCCGAAGCCCGGCATCTCGCGCGTGGCCACGGCCAATGTGGCCTCGGGCGTCACGTCGCGACGCGAGGGGCCGGTGCCGCCCGTGGTGAGCACGAGATCGCACCCAAGCTCGTCCACCAGCTCGATCAGCGCCGCCTCGATCTGCGCGCGTTCGTCGGCGATCAGGCGCGTGTGCACCTGGAAGGGCGAGGCCAGTGCCGCAGCCATCCAGGCCTCGAGCGCCGGGATGCCCTGGTCCTGGTACACGCCCGCCGAGGCGCGGTCCGAGACCGAGACCAGGCCCAGGATCAGTTCGTCGGGATGGCGGCGCTCAGCTTTCATCGTCGTCGGGCAGGTAGAGCGAGTCCATGGGCGGCAGTACCAGGGCGTGGAGCAGCCGGTAGAGCTCACGCGCGCTCTTGGGCGGGCGCGCGGCATCGCGCTCGCGGCGCGCGGCGCGCACCAACTGGCGCAATTGCTGGGCATCGGCCGCGGGAAACTCGGCGAGCAGGTCGGTGAGCGCGGCGTCGTCCTCGAGCAGGCGCTCGCGCAGGCGCTCGGCGCGGTGCATCGCGGCCACGGCGGCCTGGCTGTCGCCGGTGACGCGGTCGATCGCCTCGCGCACCGCGGCGCCGTCGAGCGGGCGCATGAGCTTGCCGATCAGCTGCAGCTGGCGGCGGCGCGCCTCGTGGGCGCGCAGGCGGCGGAACTCCGCGATCGCCTCGGCCAGCGGCTCGGGCAGGTCGATGCGCGCCAGCCGCTCGGCGGACAGCTCGCTCAGCCGGTGTCCGAGGGCCTGGAGCTCGTGCATGTCGCGCTTGCGTTGCGACTTGCTGGGCCCGCGTTCGTCGTGTTCTTCGTCGTCGAGAGGCTCGATCATCGTCGGTATGATAGCGATGCGCGGCGCACCGGCTGCGCCTGCGCCTTGCCCCTCCAGAATCCGCCACCGATGAAATCCACCTTCGCCGTATCCGACGAACGCCTGCGCGCGCTGGCGCAGGAGGCGATCGCCCACGCCCGCAGTCTCGGAGCGAGCGACGCCTCGGCCGAGGCGAGCGAGTCCACCGGCCTGGCCGTCACGGTGCGCAAGGGCAGCGTCGAGACCATCGAGCACACGCGCGACAAGGGCCTGGGCGTGACGGTGTACATCGGTCAGCGGCGCGGCCACGCCTCGACCTCGGACTTCGCCCCGGCGGCGGTGCATCAGGCGGTGGCCGCGGCCTACGACATCGCGCGCTTCACCGCCGACGATCCTGCCGCCGGACTGCCCGACGACGACTGCTACGAGCGCGCCCCGCGCGATCTCGATCTCTATCACCCCTGGGCGCTGACGGCCGATGCGGCCATCGAACTGGCCCGGCGCTGCGAGGCGGCCGCTTTCGCGGTCAGCCCGCGCATCGTCAATTCCGAGGGCGCCAGCGTCTACACCTCGAGCGGGCACTTCGTGCTGGCCAACACGCGCGGCTTCGTGGCCGGATATCCGTACTCGCGCCACTCGATCTCGGTGAGTCCGATCGCGCGCGGCAAGGGCGGCATGCAGCGCGACGACTGGTACACCTCATCGCGCGTGCCCGCGCAGCTCGCCGCGCCCGAGACGGTGGGCGACTACGCCGCGCGCCGCACGCTCGCGCGCCTGGGAGCGCGCCGCCTGAGCACGCGCCAGTGCCCGGTGCTGTTCGAGGCGCCGCTGGCCTGCGGACTGCTCGGCAACTTCACGCAGGCCGCCAGCGGCGGCTCGCTCTACCGCAAGGCTTCATTCCTGGTCGACGGCCTGGGCAAGCAGGTGATGGCGCCCCACCTCACGGTGCACGAGGACCCCTACGTGCCGCGCGCCACGGGATCCAGCCCCTACGACGAGGAAGGCGTGCGCGGCCTGGTGCGCGACGTGGTGGAGGACGGCCGGCTCACCGGCTACTTCCTCTCCAGCTACTCGGCGCGCAAGCTCGGCATGAAGACCACGGGCAACGCGGGCGGCTCGTACAACCTGGAACTGCGCTCACGCCTGACGCAGCCGGGCGACGACTTCGAGGCCATGCTCGCGCGCCTGGGCACGGGCCTGCTGGTGACCGAGCTGATCGGCCAGGGCGTGAATTACGTCACGGGCGACTACTCGCGCGGTGCCACGGGCTTCTGGGTCGAGGGCGGCCGCATCGCCTACCCGGTCGAGGAGATCACCATCGCCGGCTCGCTGCCGCAGATGCTCCAGAACATCGCCGCGGTGGGCGCAGACCGCACGGTGCGCGGCTCGAAGATTGCCGGCTCGGTGATCGTCGAGGGCATGACGGTGGGCGGCGCCTGAGCCTGAGCACGGCCGCTCGCCTGTTGCGTTTTCGCCCGCCGACCTGGGCGGGCCGTCGACCGGCCGGCCGTGCGCGGGTCGCACCGCCCAGCCGCTCGTGCTTAGAATCCCAGGCTGCGGAATGGACGGCCGTCCGCACTCGGATCCTCGGCCGGCAAGACCAATCTCAAGACCAATCAATTTGGGAGACAACAAGATGCAGCGTCGTTCATTCATCAAGCAGGCGGGCACGGCTGGCGCCGGCGTGGCTGCCGCGGCCCTCGCGGTCCCGGCCCTGGCGCAGACCGCCGGCATGCCCGAGGTCAAGTGGCGTCTCACCTCGAGCTTCCCCAAGAGCCTCGACACCATCTTCGGTGCCGCCGACACGATCTCGAAGACCGTCGCCGCCGCCACTGGCGGCAAGTTCCAGATCCAGGTCTTTGCCGCGGGCGAGATCGTCCCCGGCCTGCAGGCGCTCGATGCCGTGCAAAACGGCACGGTCGAGTGCTGCCACACCGCGCCCTACTACTACTTCGGCAAGGACCCCACCTTCGCCTTTGCCTGCGCCATTCCCTTCGGCATGAACGCGCGCCAGCAGAACGCCTGGATGTACGAAGGCGGCGGCCAGAAGCTGATGGCCGACTTCTTCAAGGACTACAACATCGTCGCCTTCCCGGCGGGCAATACCGGCGCGCAGATGGGCGGCTTCTTCCGCAAGGAGGTCAAGACCGTTGCCGACATGAAGGGCCTGAAGATGCGTATCGGCGGCTTCGCCGGGACGGTCATGACCAAGCTCGGCGTGGTGCCTCAGCAGATCGCCGGCGGCGACATCTATCCTTCGCTCGAGAAGGGCACGATCGACGCGGCCGAGTGGGTGGGTCCGTACGACGACGAAAAGCTGGGTCTGGGCAAGGTGGCCAAGTACTACTACACGCCCGGCTGGTGGGAAGGCGGTCCCGAGCTGGATCTGTTCGTCAACCAGGCTGCGTGGGCCAAGCTGCCCAAGGAGTACCAGGCCATCGTCGAAGCGGCGTGCGCCTACGCCAACGTGATCATGCTGGCCCGCTACGACTCCAGGAACCCGGCTGCGCTGCGCCGGCTGATCGCCAGTGGCGTGCAGCTGCGCCAGTGGCCGCGCCCGGTGCTCGAGGCCTCTTACGCGGCCGCCAACGAGGTCTACGCCGAAACCTCTGCCAAGAACGCCAAGTTCAAGGCGGTCTACGAGCCCTGGAAGGCCTTCCGCGACGAGCAGATCCGCTGGTTCGGCGTGGCCGAGGCGGGCTTCGACAGCTTCATGGCCTCGACCCTGCGCACCGCAGCGCCCGCCAAGGCGGCGCCGGCTGCCGCACCCAAGAAGTAAGTCGCGGCGCGGCGAACGCCGCATCGCACGAAAGGCCCCGCTTGCGAGCGGGGCCTTTTTTGTTGGAGCGACGCTGCGCCTCGCCAATCTCGGCGCGGGGTGTTGCCACCACCGCACTCAGAGAAGATTCGCGGCGCGGTATCGTGGGCGGCGCTAGGCCGCCTCGGGCTGTGCCGAGCCGGGTTGCGAGAGCGCGAGCAACAGCGCACCCGCGGCCAGCGGCACGAGCAGCAGGCACAGCGCCCAGGTCGGACCGCCGAGCATGGAACTGGCCGCGCCGAAGATCAGCGGGCCGATGGCTGCCGAGAGGCGCCCCGCCACCGCGTTGAACCCAAACAGCTCTGCCGCCTGGCGCGGGGGCACGAGCGAGGCGTAAAGCGAGCGGAACACCGCCTGCAGCGCGCCGAAGATCAGTCCCAGCAGCACGGCTGCGACGGCGGGCACCCAGGTGCCGTGTCCGAACGCCAGCAGCAGGATGGCCAGCGCCAGCACCCCGCTCATCAAGACCAGCGCCCGGCGCTGCCCCCAGCGGTCGGCCAGCACGCCGCAGGCCACGGTGGAGGGCAGGGCGATGGCGTGAAACAGCAGCCCCAGCCAGAGCAGCCCCGCGACTGACAGGCCGAAGCGTGCGCTCAGCACGATGGCGATGAAAAACTGGATCGTCACCACCACGTCGTTGACCAGGAAGAAGGCGAGCAGGACGCGCAGTGCCTCGCGGTGGCGGCGCCAGTGGCGGATGGTCGTGAGCACCGATCGCCACGGGCTGGCTGCCTCGGTGGGCGTCCCGCGTGGCGCCTGCGGACCGTCCTGAGCCAGCAGGCGCAGCGCGGGCACGGCCAGCAGCCCGAATAGCACGCCCGCCGCGGCGAACACCTGGGGCATGGCCGCCAACTGCTCGGTCTTGCCCAGCCCGTGCAGCAAGGCCAGTGCCACGAAGATGGCGCCGATCCCGCCAATCAGGCCGAGCGACCATCCGAGGCCCGAGACCGCGCCCAGGTCCTCGCGCGCGGCCACGTGCACGAGTCGCGCGTCGTACACGCTGATGGCCAGGGTGTAGGCGAGCTGCGCCACAAGAAAGCCCAGGGCCGCGGCCAGTGGGCCGCGGGCCGAGGCCAAGGGCAGCAGCAGCGTGGCCCCCACGCAGACGGTGGTCAGCACTCCCAGCACGCGCACATCCCGGCCGGCGCGGTCGGCCATGGCGCCCGCCAGCGGGCCGAGCACGGCCGCCAGCAGCACGCTCAGGGCCGCGACGCCGCCCCACACCGCATCGGCGTCGGCCTGACCGCGCGCCACCCACTGCACGAAGTACAGCCCGTAGAAGGCCGGCACGAGCGCCATGTAGGTCGAGCTCGCCACGTCGTAGCTGCCCCAGGCGAGCGCGCCGCGGGTGAGCCAGGCGGGGCGCTTCATCGCTGCGGCCTCGCGCTGGCGCCAGGGGTGTCCACGGGCCGGACCGCGGGTGCGCCGGGGCCGATCGGCGGCATCGCTGCAGGCTTGGCCGACAGCGGCCGTCCGGTGGGGAAGTTGGCAGGGAGCGGGAGCACGGACGCAGGCTATCCCAAGCCCGGTCCTGGGCCCAATCCAAAGTCGGCTCGACACAACGCGCGGCGGGCGAAATGCGACGTGACGGGTGCCAAGGCGTGATCGCTGCGCCTAGGGCGCTTGCGACCGCGATCGGCTGGCCGACCCCACTCCGGGTAGACCAAGCGCCCATGGTCAGTGCGGGCCGCGCTGTGTCCCGGTAGCGTTCGGGCGCAAATCGCTTTGCTTGGGGATGGAGGGTGGAGTCCAAGCTAGACGCTGCGCCAGTCCACTCCCTCGCTCGAGCTCATGACCAGCAAGGTCATGCGATGTGGCACCCGTGGCGCGCGGCCATCGACTCGCCGACGCGCGCGATCAGCAACCAGGACCCGAATCGCGGCCAGAGCGCTCTCGATGGTCCAAGCCAGTGGATGACTTCATGCAAGCTTCAAGAACCTGTGTTCGCCGCGCGCCCTTCGCTCCTGTCGTCGTAGCGCTGTCTTTGGGGCTATCTCTGGCGCTGGGCGCGCCCGCCCTTCTGGCTCAGACGGCGGCATCTGCCCCGGCGCCTGCGCCGGCCGCTGCGCCTGAGGTGGGGTCGATGGGGGCGGGCCAGAAGGAGACCGGCAAGATCGCCTGGTACGGCAAGCAGTTCGCGGGCCGTCGTACCGCCAGCGGCGAAGCGTTCGATCCCGAGGCCATGACCATGGCCCACAAGACCCTGCCGTTCGGCACCAAGGTCAAGGTCACCAATCCCAAGAACCAGGCGTCGGTCACGCTGCGCGTCAATGACCGGGGGCCGACTCATCCCGACCGTGTCGCGGATGTGTCGCTGGCCGCGGCTCGCAAGCTCGGCATGGTGCGCGCGGGCGTGATCGATGCCGAACTCGAGGTGGTGGCCGCAGCACCTGCCCGCAAGGGCAAGAAGTAAGCCGTGGCTGCCGTCAGCGGCCGCGTTCGAATCACCCGTGAACGTCAGGAGACAAACATGAGCGTCAACCTTCTTTCCCTGGCCCAACAGGCCATGGGCAACGACTTCGGCAAGATGGCCGCGCAGTTCCTGGGCGAATCGCCCGAGACCACGCAGTCGGCGATGGGTGCGCTGCTGCCCACGGTGCTGGGCAGCATCGCCAGCAAGGGTGCCACTCCCGACGGCGCCGCGAGCCTGCTGTCGCTGATCAACGGCGCCAACCTCGACACCAAGGCGCTGGGCAACGTCGCCGGCATGTTTGGTGACGGCGGCTCGGCGATGAACAGCCTGCTCAAGCTTGGCTCGAGCAGCCTGGTGCCCTCGCTGTTCGGCGACAAGGCGGGTGCCCTGGTCAGCGCGCTGTCCTCCGGCAGCGGCATGAAGACCTCGTCCTCGACCAATCTGCTCGCGATGGTGGTGCCGCTGGTGCTGATGGTGTTGAAGAAGCTGATCGGCGAGCGCGGTCTCAATCCCAGTTCGCTCGCTTCGCTGCTGGGTGGGCAGGGCGAGAGCCTCAAGGCCTCGCTCGACCCGCGCCTGACCGGCGCTTTGGGCTTCTCCAGCCCGGCGGCTTTCCTGTCGGGCCTGGGTGGCCAGGCGGCCGATGCCGCCAAGCGCGCGGGAGCGGCGGTCGCCTCGGGCGCCGGCGCGGCCGCCGCCACCGCGGGGGCTGCGGCAGCTTCGACCAAGTCGGGCTTCATGCGCTGGTTGCCGTGGATCATCGCCGCGGCCGTGCTCCTGCTGCTGTGGAACATGTTCTCGGGCCGCAAGGCGCCTGAGCCCGCTCCCATGCCCAAGCCCGCGGCCAGTGCGCCTGCTGCGGCCCCTGCGGCTCCCGCGCCTGCGATGGCCGCGTTCCCGGCCAAGGTCTACTTCGACGTGGGCTCGGCGGTGGTGGGTGCCGACGGCGCGAAGGCGATCGCGGCGGCCGCCGACGCCGCCAAGAAGGACGGCCTCAAGGTCGCCATCACCGGCTACACCGACAAGACGGGCGACACCGCCAAGAACGAGGAACTGGCCAAGGCCCGCGCCAAGGCCGTGCGCGATGCACTGGTTGCCGCCGGTGTTGCCGAGGCCAGCATCGAGATGCGCGCGCCGTTGTTCGTCGAAGTGGGCGCGGGGGGCTCCGACGCCGAGGCGCGCCGCGTCGAGATCAGCAAGCTCTAGTCGCTGAGGAGTCGGCGGGACCCGAGCCCGTCGCGCCAGGCCTGCCAGCCCTGCGCTCGCAGAACGCAGGCCTGGCAGGCGCCGCACCCATAGCCCCAGGCGTGACGAGTGCCGCGTTGCCCGAGGTAGCAGGTGTGGCTGTGCTCGGTGATCAAGTCCACCAGCGCGGCGCCACCCAGGGCTGCTGCTAGCGCCCAGGTGTCGGCCTTCGACAGCCACATCAGCGGCGTCTCGACCGTCATGCGCGTTCCCAGGCCCAGGCTCAGGGCCACCTGCTGGGCCTTGATCGTGTCGTCGCGGCAATCGGGGTAGCCGGAGTAGTCGGTCTCGCACATTCCGCCCACCAGCACGTCCAGACCGCGCCGCGTGGCGAGTGCGCCGGCGGCCACCAGGAAGAGCAGGTTGCGTCCCGGCACGAAGGTGTTGGGCAGGCCGTCGGCGCGCAATTCGAACTCGCGCGCCTCGATCAGCGCCGTGCCACCGATCTGCGCCAGCAGGCCGAGGTCAAGCAGGTGGTCCTCGCCCAGGCGTGCGCTCCAATGCGCAAAGCCCGCGCGCAGCGCCGTCAGCACCGCGTGGCGCTGGTGGAGTTCGATGCGGTGGCGCTGGCCGTAGTCGAAGGCCAGGGTCTCGACGCGCGCATAGCGCTCCAGTGCCCAGGCCAGACAGGTGCTCGAGTCCTGGCCGCCCGAGAAGAGCACCAGCGCCGAGCGCGCCGAAGCCTGCAGCGGATGCGTGGCGGACATGGTCTGCGTCACCTAGGCACGCGGGGCGCGCGGCGCGCCCCGCGGCGCACGGCTATTTCTTGTCTTCTGAGGCTGGCGGCGGAGCGTAGAACGGATCGCTCGCGGGCTTGGCGTCGCTCGCGGCGCCGTCCTTGCCCGCCTCTCCATCCTTCGCCGCCTCGCCTTCCTTGGGCGCGTCGCCGTAGCCCGGGAACTGCGGCTGCCCCTCCTTGGCTTCGCCCTCGGCCGGCGCGCCTTCGGCGCCGGGCTCGAGCGGCACGCTCATCTCGATCGAGTTGGGATCGACCTGCGGCGACTCGTCCTTGTAGACCATCACCATCTGCGGGAAGGCGATCACCAGGGCCACCATGATCATCTGGATCACGACGAAGGGAATCGCTCCCCAGTAGATCTGGCCGGTGGTCACCGGGGCGGTGAGCTTGCCGGTGAGCTTGTCGACGTATTCGGTCTTGGGCGCCACGCTGCGCAGGTAGAACAGCGCGAAGCCGAAGGGCGGGTGCATGAACGAGGTCTGCATGTTCACGCCCAGCAGCACGCCGAACCAGATCAGGTCGATGCCCAGCTTCTCGGCCACCGGCCCGAGCAGCGGCACGATGATGAAAGCGAGCTCGAAGAAGTCCAGGAAGAAGGCCAGCAGGAACACCAGCACGTTCACGAAGATCAGGAAGCCGATCTGGCCGCCGGGCAGGTCCGACAGCAGGTGCTCGACCCACACGTGACCGTTCACGCCGTAGAAGGTGAGCGAGAAGATGCGCGCACCGACCAGGATGAAGACCACGAAGGTGGTGAGCTTGGCGGTGGTGCTCATCGCCTGCTTGAGCAGGTCGAACGAGAGCCGCTTGCGCGCGGTCGCCATGATCAGCGCGCCGGCCGCGCCCATGGCGCCGCCCTCGGTGGGGGTGGCGATGCCCAGGAAGATCGTGCCCAGCACCAGGAACACCAGCGCGAGCGGCGGGATCAGCACGAACACCACACGCTCGGCGAGGCGCGAGAGGAGCCCCATGCGCGTCACACGGTTGATCACCGCGGCGACGAAGGCAATGCCCATGCCCATCGACAGCCCGACGATGATGCTCAGGTCCAGCGGTGCGTTGGCCGGCAGCTTCCACCATTCGAAGGCCAGCGCGCCCGCGATGGCGACCAGGGTCAGCACGAGCAGCGAACGCGTGCCCGGGCTGCCGTCGGGCTCGCGCAGCGAGCGCGCCTCGAGCGGCAGGGCGGGCGCGAAGCTTGGTTTGACGAGCGTCACCAGGGCGACGTAGCCGCAGTACAGGCCGGTGAGCACGAAGCCGGGGATGAAGGCGCCGGCATACATGTCGCCCACGGATCGGCCGAGCTGGTCGGCCATGATGATCAGCACCAGCGAGGGCGGGATGATCTGCGCCAGCGTGCCCGAGGCGGCGATCACGCCGCTGGCCACCCGGCGGTCATAGCCGTAGCGCAGCATCAGCGGCAGCGAGATCAGGCCCATCGAGATCACCGAGGCCGCGACCACCCCGGTGGTGGCCGCGAGGAGGGCGCCCACCAGGATCACCGCGTAGGCCAGGCCGCCGCGCACCGGACCGAACAACTGGCCGATGGTGTCGAGCAGATCCTCGGCCATGCCGCTGCGCTCCAGGATCAGCCCCATGAAGGTGAAGAAGGGGATGGCAAGCAGGGTCTCGTTGCTCATCACGCCCCAGATGCGCTCGGGCATGGCCTGGAACAACGTGGGCGCGAGCAGGCCCAGTTCGATGCCGAGCAGCCCGAAGCCCATGCCGATGGCTCCGAGCGAGAACGCCACCGGGTAGCCCATGAGCAGCACGACGACCAGCGCCGCGAACATCAGCGGCGCCATGTTGGCGATCAGGAATTGGGTCATGCCTGCTCTCCGCGGCTCTTGACGATCTCGTCCGCGAGCATTTCCTCGGCGGTCTTCGCGCCTTCCTTGGCGTGCGGATCAGGCCCCGCGCCGACGACGAAGGCGAGCACCTTGATGAGCTCCGAGATGCCTTGCAGCATGAGCAGCCCGAAGCCCAGCGGCACCATCGCGCGTGCGGGCCACAGCGGCAGGCCGCCGGCGTTGGACGACATCTCGTTGTGGGTGTAGGCCGACATGAAGACGGGCCAGGACAGCCAGATCATCATGATCGCGATCGGCAGCAGGAAGACGATCGTGCCGAACACGTCGATCCACCCCTGGGTGCGGCGCGTGAAGCGGCCGGTGACCACGTCGATGCGCACCATCTCGTTGCACTTGAGCGTGTAGGCCGCGCAGAACAGGAAGATGGCCGAGAACAGATACCACTGGGTCTCGAGCCAGGCGTTGGAGGAGCGGTCGAAGGCGTAGCGGATCACCGCGTTGCCGGCGCTGATCAGGGTGACGATCAGCACCAGCCACATCACGATGCGGAAGATGCCTTCGTTGAGTTTGTCGATGGCCTGCGCAAGCGGAAGCAGTGCCTTCATGGGTGTCTCCTGTTTTGGATCGCAAGCAGTGTGCGCCCTGCCCTGGTGCGAGCAAGGGATTCTACTGAGCTTGCGGGAGGCCGGGCGGCCTCAGGCGCCCGCGCGGCTGGCGAGCAGGGCTTGCCAGCGGGCCACCTGGGCGCGCACCTGCGCCGGCGCGGTGCCGCCCAGGTGGTCCCGGGCGGCCAGCGAGCCCTCGACGCTCAGGGCACCGAACACGTCGGCCTCGATGCGCCCGGGCGCGAATGCCTGGAGTTCGGCCAGCGACAGGGCCGCCAGGTCGCAGCCGCGCTCGGAGGCCAGGCGCACCGCGCGGGCCACGGCCTCGTGGGCGTCGCGGAAGGGCAGGCCGCGGCGCACCAGGTAGTCCGCCAGGTCGGTGGCCGTGGCAAAGCCTTCCTCCACCGCACGGCGCATCGCGTCGCGCTGCGGCTCGATCCCCGGCACCATGCCGGCGAAGGCGCGCAAGCTGTCGGCCACCGTGTCGAGCGCGTCGAACAGCGGCTCCTTGTCTTCCTGGTTGTCCTTGTTGTAGGCGAGCGGCTGGCCCTTCATGAGGGTGAGCAGGCCGACGAGGTCGCCGATTACGCGTCCGGTCTTGCCGCGCGCGAGCTCGGGGACGTCGGGATTCTTCTTCTGCGGCATGATCGACGAGCCCGTGGTGTAGCGGTCGGGCAGGCGCACGAAGCCGAAGCGCGGGTTCATCCACAGCACCAGCTCCTCGGCAAAGCGCGACAGGTGCACCATGATGAGGCTGGCGGCGGCGCAGAACTCGATGGCGAAGTCGCGGTCGCTCACCGCGTCCAGCGAGTTTTGCGCCACGCCCTCGAAGCCCAGTTGCGCCGCCACGAACTCGCGGTCGATCGGGTAGGTGGTGCCGGCCAGCGCCGCCGCTCCCAGCGGCAGGCGGTTGATGCGGCGGCGCGCGTCGAGCAGGCGCTCGCGGTCGCGTTCGAGCATTTCGACGTAGGCCAGCAGGTGGTGCCCGAAGCTCACTGGCTGCGCCACCTGCAGGTGGGTGAATCCGGGCATCACCGTGTCCGCCTCGCGGGCGGCCAACTCGACCAGGGCCGCCTGAAGCTCGCCGATCAGGCGCACGAGGCCGTCGAGTTCGCCGCGCAGGAACAGGCGGATGTCGGTGGCCACCTGGTCGTTGCGCGAGCGCCCGGTGTGCAGGCGCTTGCCGGCATCGCCCACCAGCTGGGTGAGGCGGTGCTCGATGTTCAGGTGCACGTCCTCGAGCTCGAGCTTCCAGGCGAACTCGCCGCGCTCGATCTCGTCGCGGATCTGCCTCATGCCGCGCTCGATCGCGCTCAGGTCCTGGGCATCGATCACGCCCACCCGGGCAAGCATGGCCGCGTGCGCGAGCGAGGCCTCGATGTCGGCCAGCGCCAGGCGCCGGTCGAAGTCCACGCTCGCGGTGTAGCGCAGTACGAACTGGGCGACCGGCTCGGCAAAGCGGCCGGACCAGGCGCTGTCCTTAGCGGCCAACGGGTCCGCGGGATGGACAGGAGGCGAGGGGGGCATTGGCATAATGAATTCGCGAGGGCGCGCACGGAGCGCGACGGTAGGACTTCAACTATATCGGGTCGTGAGCAAAGCCCTGTCTTCCCGTCTGCCGACCTCGGCCTCGCGCCAGGAGACGGCCACCCCGGCGCCGCGCCTGCTGGTTCCGGACGGCTGCAACCTGGGTGTCGTGCTGCGCGTGCTGCTGGCGCTGCTGGCCGTCATGGCCGTGGCGAGCGCCGTGGCCGCGCCCGGGCCCGAGGCCGGGTTCGATCTGTTCCTGCGTGCCTCCACCCAGTTGGCGATGGCCGGGCCGGCCACCCTGCTCGCCTGGTGCGTGCTGCGGCGCCGCGCGGGGCACCTGTCGCCCACCGCTCAGCGCGCGCTCGCGTGGGTCGCGCCCATGGTGTTCGCGGCCCTGGCGGCGCGCATGCTCGACGCCGCTGCCTGGACCCTGGCGGCGCAGGCACTGCTGGGGCTCGCCGCCGGGGTGACGGTGCAGTACGTGCTGGAATTGCGCGATCGCGCCTATTCCCCGGCGGTGGCCGAGGCGCGTTTCCAGGCCCTGCAGTCGCGCATCCGCCCGCACTTCCTGTTCAACAGCCTCAACGCCGTGCTGTCGGTGGTACGCACCGACCCGCCCAAGGCCGAGCGCATGCTCGAGTCGATCGCCGAGCTGTTCCGGGCCGTGATGGCCGACACGCGCCGGCTCGTGCCGCTGGCCGACGAGATCAGCCTGTGCCGCGACTACATCGAGATCGAGCAGACCCGCCTTGGTGAGCGATTGCAGGTGGACTGGCAGATCGGGGCCTACCATCCGAACGCGCGGGTGCCGCAGCTGCTGCTGCAGCCCATCCTCGAGAACGCGGTGCGCTACGGTGCCGAGCGCCACAGCGGGGCTGCCGACATCGTGGTGGCGATCCGCCAGCGCGGCTTCAAGCTCGAGATCGAGGTGAGCAACCCGATCGCGGCCGAACGGCCCGAGCGCGAGGGCAACCAGATGGGCTTGGCCAACATCCGCGGGCGGCTGGCGCTGATCTACGACCTCGAGGCGCAACTCGAGACCCGCGTGCACGGCGAGCGTTTCGAGCTGAAAATGGTGCTGCCGGTGGAGCGCGGCGCCTAGGAGGGCAGGATGCTGAAAGTGCTGATCGTGGACGACGAGCCGCCTGCCCGCGCCCGCCTGCAGCAGGTGCTGGCCGATTGCGCTGCGCGCGTGCCCCACCAGGTCGTGGGCGAGGCCGATAGCGGACTCAAGGCGCTCGAGGCCGTGGACCGGCTGCAGCCCGATGTGCTCCTGCTCGACATCCACATGCCGGCCATGGACGGCATCGAGGCGGCGCGCCACCTCGCGCGGCGCCAGCATCCGCCGGCGCTGGTGTTCGTGACCGCCCACGACGACCGCGCCCTCGAGGCCTTCGAGGTGCACGCGCTCGACTACCTCATGAAGCCGGTGCGGGCCGAGCGCCTGGCCGCGGCGCTCGAGCGCGTGCAGCGTCTGCGCACCCACGAGCCGCGCATCGAGCAGCTGGCCCGCGCGGTGGGCTCGGTGCGCACCCACATCCACGTCAGCGAGCGCGGCCGCATGATCCTCGTGCCGGTGGCCGAGGTCGTGTATCTGCGTGCCGAGCTCAAGTACGTGACCATCCGCACGCCCGAGCGCGAGTACCTCACCGAGGAGTCGCTCACCTCGCTCGAGGCGGAATTCGCCGAGGCTTTCGTGCGCATCCACCGCAATGCCCTGGTGGCGCGCGCCGCGATCGAGGGCTTCCAGCGCGTGCGTCCGGCCGAGGAGGGCGAGAGCAGCGAGGGCCACTGGGAGGTGCTGCTGCGCGGCGTGGCCGAGCGCCTGCCGAT
>ERZ795054.403-NODE-403-length-57684-cov-5.928769_pt1 | contig 57684 bp, 40 predicted proteins | sample MGYA00375138_ERZ795054 | MGnify/ENA primary metagenome ERZ795054 (study PRJEB30183, sample SAMN05720215) | anaerobic digester metagenome | isolation source: active sludge of municipal wastewater-treating anaerobic digesters | place: USA | collected 2014-12-23 ... | reverse complement strand
GGGGGATAGGCACTTTTCACAAGGATTTTATTCCACTGGGGGGTGTCTTTCTCCTTCAGCAGGAAACGGCTTTTACCGTTCGAAAACGGATAGGGTTCAACGGCACCTCTTTCGCGTGCTTCTGCAAGGGCTTGCTGATAGCCGGTAAGATAAAACCCGATAAATTTCTGCCAGGTGGCCTCGCTGGCGATATCCATGGATTTCCGTGAAAGTTCAAGGTATGCCTCAGGGCTGAGGGAGAGCATTTTCCTGACCATGGCAGACAGTTCAGCTGTAACGGTAGTATCGGAATCATCGGTCCTCTGAATCACCTTAACTGCCGGAGAGGCCTCAGCGCCAAGGGATTGGATCCACCGGCCAAAACCGGCCAGGGAGGTGGTGGCTGTCGGGATTCCGTAGGCTATGCTCTCGAGCGGGGTATAGCCCCAGGGCTCATAGTAGCTTGGAAACAGTGTCAGGTCGAAGCCACTCAGAAACGCATAATAGTTCAGGTTAAAGATGCCGTCATTCCCGGTGAGGTACGTGGGCACAAAACAGACGAAAACCTTTCCTTCGGGATGGTTGCTGAGCCCCGCTGCTTCCATTTTCCTGAGCACAGGATCGATTTCCGGGGAATTCAGCATGTGGGTCAGGCTGTGATGGGCATGAGAGAGGGGAAACTGGGCATCTCCCTGAAGCCGGTTCAGAAGATCGGGCCTGGGGCCGTGGTGGTATGCCGGCACCGCGATTACCGCAAGGATCCTGCGGGGCCCTGTATCCCCGGAAGCCAGTTCTGCCATGGCATCAATAAACAGGTCGATCCCTTTGTTCCTGAACTCGTACCTGCCACTGGTAAGAACCAGCAGGGAATCGTCAGGAAAGGAGGTACCAAAAAGGGATTCGGCCACTCCGGTGATCCTCTTGCGGGCATCTTCCCTCATGGATTGTCTGAGGGATGTTTCCGGCACAAGGCGGCTGTCGAAGCCGTTCGGGGTAATCACATCAGGGCTTTTGCCCAGCAGATGCTGACACTCTTTGCCTGTAATTTCACTCACGGTCGTGAATACATCAGCCAGGTTTGCCGATAAAGTCTCCAGTGAATGCTTCGATTTCACCTGAAATTCGGCTGCCAGCAATTCAGGGCTCACCGATCCGAGGGAACTGTAAAGGGCTTTCCCGTTGCCTGCCATGGATCGGCCGAGCACGGTGGCATGCGTGGTAAACGCGGTGGCGATGCCGGGGGTATTTTTCCTGAGGTACAGGATCCCGGTACCGGTCATCCATTCATGGAACTGGGCCAGGACCCTGTCGCGCGGCGACAGGTGGATCCGGTAGTAGCTTTCAATCACCCTGGCTGCCGCATACCCAAACATGGCCGGTTCAATATAATCCCACTGCCCGCTGATGGAATCGAGCCCGCAGTCTTCCCAGAATACAGCAAAAATTTTGTCTTTTTCCGGGAAGAACGAGGTGAAATCCACTAGAATCGCAACAGGATTCCCTTCGGTCTTCCATCGCCCTACCCTGAAGTACAACCCTTCGCGTGCGGCATACTCGCGCCAGCTTTTCATCAGCATCAGGTCTTCTTCAAAATGGGGATGGTTCGTGGTTTCTTTCCACACATCAGGCCCGATCATTATCAGCTGATCATCTCTCTGCAGCAGCGATTTCAGCACAGGGGTCTTGGTAGCAATGACGGTATTGATACCTCCGATTTTGTTGCACACCTCCCATGATACCTCAAAAATAAAATCGGGTACCGGAAGATTCATCTCCTCTTCATTTCTTTCTGTCATACATAAAATGGATTACACATCGGGCATCTGGCCCGGACTATTTTACAGGGAACAATGCATTGGCTTTGATCAGGATATGCTCCCTGCTCAGCTCAATGCTGTCAAACTCAGGTTTATCGTATTTTTCAGCCAGTTCATTGTACCTCGAAAGCTCATCTTCGGTGAGGAATGGCATCATCCAGTCAGCAAATTCCTCCGGCATCCCGTGCATGGCGTACAGGAAGTCGTACATGTCGATCTCTTTCAGCAGCTTCTTCACTTCGGTTTTTTTCAGCGTTTTCAGGTCCTCCATCCTATTGAAACGGATCCCCCCGGAAGTAACCGGTGCAACGTTGGCAGAAGTGGCAACCCCATGTATTGGTACCGAAGGATAGACAGAAGTCCCTGTGGAGCTCTCGACACGTGTGATGAAATCAGAAAGGATATTCATGTAATTGATATACGCATCATAGGGTGTGCCGTACGGATTGAAGTACTTGTGCACATCCCCGTCGCTGAACCACTTCGTGCACATATAGTAGAAGTGGTCAGAAGTCTGCAGAAACCGCCAGTCGCGCAAAAGGTGCTCATTTCCCGGTTGTTTTACTAGGGTTTCGATGGCGTAAATTCTGTCGAAGGCATCATCCTGCAGCTCATTGCCAAGCCATGCGGTAAGGTCCCTCTCCTCATCGGCCCATGAAATCGGGTAAGGCACATGAATCGGTGCCACCGGCTGCAGGGTGTTGCTCACCTCCGAAGGGGTGTTAAACGTAAAGTCCGAGTGGGAGAATACCCTGCCCGGGAGGGCGCGCATAAAATCAAAGATGCCCGTTTCAGGCCACTGGTGCTCCCCGAAGGTTTCATAATCCATAAACAGGTTCACCACCTGTTGCTGGGAATCAATGGCGTTGAGCCAGTCGACAAATTTCTCCGTGGTAAGGGGCCATTCACTCCAGCTCTGCTGCGAAAACCGGAAGGCGATATCATCGCTTAACCTGAAATTCTTGAGCAGGAGCTTCAGCTTGGGATTGATGGCATTGCAATACAGGTAATTAGGGCTTTTCCATCCAAGGATGTGGCGTGCACCTTCGGTAAGCATAGTCTCGAAACCCATTTCGGCCACCATCTCCCCGATTCCGTCGGAATAGATCAGCTCGGTGTTCCTGAAGGCCCTGGTTTCTGCTCCGATAAGCTCCTTCATCCTTTTGCGGTGCATCTCCACCTGGGCAAAAAACTCCTCCTTGCTCTTCAGTGAAGGTAGGGCATGGCAATAGGTCTCTGAGAGAAATTCAACACAGCCGGTGGCTTCCAGCTCGCGGAAGGTATCCAGTACCTCGGGGGCATACATCTCAAACTGGTCGAGGGCGGTACCCGAAATGGAATAGCATATTTTAAAATCTTTGCCATAGATTTTGATCAGGTCCAGCATCAGACGGTTGGTGGGAAGGTAGCATTTGTCGGCCACCCGTCGCATGATATACCGGTTCTGATAGTCATCGAAGTAATGATGATCCTGACCAATCTGAAAGAACCTGTAGTTCTTCAGCCTGAAAGGCTGATGGACCTGGAAGTAGAAGCAGATCGAGCGCATATTTTACTGAATTGTAGGTTTACGAATAGATGAACTGTTTTCAGGGAAGAAGACTGCTGTACGCCTCTTTTACTTTGTGGGCAGCATTGTCCCATTTGAGGTTTTCGACTTCACGTTTCCCGTATTTGATGAACATATTGGATAATGCAGGATAATTGAGCAGGCCGTAAATGGAATCGGCCAGTGCATCGATATCCCAGAAATCGACTTTCAGGGCATGGTGCAACACTTCAGAAACACCTGACTGTTTTGAGATGACCACCGGCACATTGGAGCGCATGGCTTCCAGTGGTGAGATTCCAAAAGGTTCTGAAACAGAAGGCATTACATATACATCGCTGAGGGCAAACATCCGGTTTACCTCCTCCCCTTTCAGGAATCCGGTAAAATGAAACCGGGCACCCATTTTCAGGGCAGCCACACGGCGGATCATTTTATTCAGCATATCACCGGATCCAGCCATCACAAAACGGACGTTGGAATCCTTGTCGAGTACCTTTCGGGCCGCTTCCACAAAATAGTCAGGCCCCTTCTGGAAGGTGATCCTCCCCAGAAAGGTTACGATTTTTTCACGCAGGTGGCGCGATACCCCGTCGAGGTCATGGTCGAGCGGAATCACACCATTATGTACAGTTACCACTTTTGAGGGCGGTATTCCATACCGGTTGATTACGATGTTCCGTGTTAATTCACTCACAGCCACTACCAGATCAGCAGCTTCCATCCCTGCCCTTTCGATATCGTACACGAGCTGGTTTACGTTTTCTCCCGAACGGTCGAACTCCGTGGCGTGGATATGCACCACCAGCGGTTTTCCGGATACCCGTTTGGCCGCAATGCCTGCCTTGTAGGTAAGCCAGTCGTGGGCATGAATAATGTCATGCGGGTTCTGTTCGGCGATAAAGGATGCGATCAGGGCATATTTTTCAACCTCTTCAAGAAGATTTGGGCCGTAAGAGCCCGAAAAGTTAAATCTCCGTGTGTAGAGTGATTCCTCAGATTCACCCACGGAGCTGCTGCTGCTCTCAAGCAACTGGTAATATTCTTCGAGGGAGACATAGGGTATCAGTTTCGAATTGACCTCCATGTATGAAAAGTTCTCCCAGAATTCGGTGTATTTTTTATCCCGCACATCTACAGGAATATCCGAAGCACCCAGGATCCGGGCTACGGAACCATCTTCATCGCCGTAGGCTTTAGGAACCACAAACAGGACATTAACGCCGTGGTTCAGCAAACCCTTCACCAACCCGTAACACGCGGTTCCCAAACCTCCTGAAATATGTGGAGGGAACTCCCATCCGAACATTAGTACACGCATTGCCTGGTAGTATTGATCGTTTGTAATTTCAACCTTGTATCAGATTGTTTGTCCCATTGATTTCAGCATACCGTTGATCCGGTGGAGTTCTGCCACACTCCACGCCTGGGAAATGGCCCCTCCTGCTTTATGGGGCGGGTTTCCTTCGTATACCTCCGACACGGTGCCAATTCCATCCTGCCGCATCACCACTTCAAAGTCGTTGAATATCTGCCGGATAAGCCACAGGCCTGATTGCCCGTAAATCTTCAGCCACCCCTCTGCAAAGTGCCCCAGCAGCCATGGCCAAACCGTACCCTGGTGGATAGCCCTGTCCCGATCTGCCTGATTACCGTAATAATCTCCCTTGTAGTCAGGATGATGCGGTGTAAGTGACCGCAGGCCCCGGGGCGTCAGGAGCTCTGACTTTACCACCTCCAGGATGCTTCGTGACTGTTCATCACTGAGCATGCTATAAGGAAGTGATACCGCGATGACCTGGTTAGGCCTGATGGCATCATCGCGATAGTCGCCATATATAAAATCATATAAGCAGCGGCGCTTCCGGTTCCAGAAAAGTTGGAGAAAATTCTCCCGGATATCCGGAAGGCGGTCACGGAGCCCGTTCAGATTATGGTCCTGCACTTCAAGTCGGTCGGTTAGTTCAAAGAAGAAGGATAAGGCATTGTACCACAGGGCATTCACCTCGACTGGCATCCCGGTTCTGGGAGTAATGGGAATGCCATCCACAATGGCATCCATCCAGGTGAGTGCCATACCGGCTCCTCCCGCCTCGATGAGGCCATGATCATTCATCCTGATATTAAAATCTGTTCCTTCCGAATACCCTTTGATTACTGCTTTCATGGCTTCGCCCCAGCTGGTCCATGCCCCTGAGTAATCTCTGGTGTGCCGGATGTATTGCTGAACCGCCCAGAAAAACCACAGGGGTGCATCCACGGAGTTGTAAACCGCTGAGGTCCCATGTCCTGTATTGGGGAAGAGCGGGCCACGCATCTCCGACACCATGGTATTCATCACCGAACGGAACTGCTTGGTGTTGTTGAGTTCAAGGGTAAGTCCCGGCAAGCCGATAAAGGTATCACGGGCGTACCTGCCATACCAGGGATAGCCGGCAATCACTTCCGATTTTCCATCCCTTTCTACCAGGAACTGCTGCGCCGAATTGGCCAGACAGTTTGCGAAGCTGTCTCTGGGGAGTCTTTTTTTAACCTCCAGATTGAACATGGCCGGTAACTTATTGGCATCCAGTTCAGAAAGTCCTGCAGAAAAGATAATGCTCTCCCCTTTGCCAATGGGCAATTCGAAAAATCCTGGTTCAAGAAGGTCTTCGGTGTAATCGTACCCACGCTCCTGCTCCCGTATGTACTCGATGTTGTAGTTCCACTCCGGAACATGCACATATACCGGATTAGCGGAGAACTGCATGTAGAGTTTTGAGTAGCCCTGATACAGGCACATTGCCGTGCCGTTTTGGATCTGCCCGTAGGAAGTATCGGCCCAGATGTTTGCGGTTGAAAGGTGATGACGGTTACGAAAAGCCAGAAAGGGGGAAAACCGGAGGGTCGTGGGTGAGTGGGCATCCAGCAGGGTATACCGGATCAGAATCCGGTCGTCGTTGGTGGCCAGCAGAGATTCACGCTTCAGCACTACACCTCCAACCCTATAAATCACCATGGGTATCGGATTTGTTTCAAAATCACGCACATACTTGTGTCCTCTCGGATTCCAGTTTCCTCCGGGGTACTTGTGCAATCCAAAATGAAATTCTGTATCATGCTGGATAACAGTCTCATCCAGTGCCGAAAGGAGGACATGCAGTTCATCATCCAGTTCGGGTTGGGGAACAACCAAAAGACCGTGATATTTCCGGGTATTGCAGTTGATGATGGAGGTGCTTGCATAGGCTCCTGAACGGTTTGAACGGATAAGTTCCAGAGAAAGAGAATACTCCAGGTTGATGAGTCTGGTCTTATCGAACTGAATGTAGCTCATAGGTTCCTTAAGGATTATAGGGTTATGGCAAGATCGGATAAAAATACGTCAATATTTCCATATCAACAAATAAAACAGGTTTTGGCCAATAGTTTAATTCAAATTTTTCATTGCGGTAACAAACCGTTCCTTTCCGGAGAGGTCTGTTAACGAGGCAACGGAACCGAATCCTGCAGCGCTGAACAAACCGGCTACCGATGCATTGTAGCGGTGATCTGTTTCCACCAGGAGGACTCCGCCGGGTCTCAGGATCTCCATGGAGTATTCTGCCAGCCTGCGGTAGAAACAAACAGGATCCCCATCTGGAACAAACAGAGCAGCCGAAGGTTCAAAATCTTTCACCTGCACTGCAAGATCAGCCTTGAAGGATTCGGGAATATAGGGTGGATTGCTCACCACCAGATCAAAGTGGCTCAGGGAAGCAGGCAGCTCCCCTGTCAGCAGATCATGCTGGAAATAATCAATTACAACATTGTTTTTTAATGCATTGTAAGATGCTATTTCAAGTATCCCTGCCTGGTAATCCGTAGCAAAAACGTGTGATGCGGGAAACGATTTTTTGATCGCCACGGCAATTGCCCCGCTGCCGGTGCAGAAGTCAATGACCATAGGCTCATTCAGATCGCACAACGCTTCGGCGCAAAGCTTCACAAGCTCTTCGGTCTCCTGCCTGGGAATCAGGATTCCGGGTTCCACGCGAAACGAAAGTCCGCAGAACCGGGCATTTCCGGTAACATATTGTACCGGCATCCCAGATTTCAGTTTCCGCAGATCTTTATGCAGCCTTACAATTCCCGATTCAGAGATCCTGAGGTAAGGATCGAGTGCCATGGAGGTGCGGGTAAACCCGAAACGGTCTTCAAAGAGGATACGGGCCACGGCAGCTGCCTCTTCCTCCGTATAGTGGTCTGTGAGCTGCAGGGCCACCTCTTTCAGCAAATCCTTCGCCAGATTGGTCTTCCCGATCATCGCTGCAAAGGTAGCGAAAATTTCAAAACGGGGGCTTCCCCTGTCGCCGGACACCTTTTCCAGTTGTCGAAAAAGCCGTAGGTTTGCAGCATGACTGCGGATGAGGTCTTCATGCACAGATGCCTTGAGCTGGCCGCCCGGGGTGCCGGGCTGGTTGCCCCCAATCCCCTGGTAGGATGTGTGGTGGTTCATGATGGGGTTGTCGTTGGCGAAGGGTACCACCACCGTTTCGGGGGCCCTCATGCAGAAGTCGTTGCCATTAGCCGCATCCGGGATCCGGAAGTTCTGAAAACCTGCACCTTGTATGTGAACCTTGAACCGTGCAGCCATTGGGGAAAAACCCCGCCCTGCGCCGACCTGATCATTTCCGGCGGCATCCCCAGGGTCGTGATCGGCTGTGCTGATCCTAATCCGCTTGTGGCAGGCAAAGGAATCCGCAGGCTCAGGGATGCAGGCATCAGGGTGGATGTGGGTGTGGCTGAAGAAGAGGCACAGCGGCTGAACCATGCTTTCATCACCTTTCAAACCCTGCATCGCCCACGGATCATACTGAAATGGGCCCAGACCCGCGACGGGTTCATGGATAAGCTGCGCACCCCGGATACCTCAGCCGGGGTAAACTGGATCACCGACCTGAAGCTGAAATCGCTGGTACACCGCTGGCGTGCCGAAACCGATGCGATTCTGGTGGGTGCCGGCACGGTCAGAAACGATGACCCGGAACTTACTACCCGCGAATGGCCCGGGAAAAGCCCGCTGCGCATCATCCTTGACCGTGAAGGGGATTCCGGAACAGATTACAGGGTTTATGACGGCTCCGTTCCCACCTGGATCTATACAGCCAGTCCACCCGTGGAAACGACTGATAAAGTTCTGTTCATTCCGGTCAATCCTCCGGATCAGTCAGTGTTCAACTCCCTGATGGACACCCTGTATCAGCATAAAATTCTCACCCTCCTTATCGAAGGGGGAAAAGAGACCCTGGAAGGTTTCATGAGGCAAGGCCTTTGGGATGAATACAGGGTGTTTACCGGCAACCGGTTCTTTGGCCAGGGGATCGCTGCACCTCCCCTGCCCTCACAGCCTGAGTTGACTTATCATTTTGGTAATGAGTTACTTGAGATTGGTTACAATTGTAAACATTTGGCAAGATGATTCATTTGCTGCTGGCTCTTCTCTTCTCCACCCTGATCATGGTTACCTTCAAGATCTTCGGAAAATTCCGGATCGATACCCTGCAGGCCATTACCACAAACTACCTGGTGGCGATCATCAGTGGCATTCTAACAGCTCCCGCAGGAACCAGCGTCAGTACCCTCCTTCAGGCACCATGGCTCTTCAATGCCATCATCATAGGGTTCTTTTTCATCACAGTATTCTCGGTGTTCGCGGTATCATCCCTGAAAGCGGGGATTGCCATCACGGCCGTCTCCTCAAAAATGTCGGTGGTAATCCCCGTACTGCTGGGGGTTCTTGTGCTGAAAAACGATACCCTTACACCGGTAAAAGCGGCAGGCATAGTGCTGGCACTGATTGCTTTTTACCTCACTTTCAGGAGAAAGGAACCTTTCCGGTTGAAGAGCATCCTGGTTATACTTCCGGTTCTGCTTTTCCTGGGCAATGGCACCAATGATTCCCTGATGAGCTATACCAATGTAATGTATGGCGTGAATGAAAATGATGATACGACACGCCTCTTCATAGTGGTGTTCTCAACAGCCTTCTCTATCGGAATGTTGATTACCCTGGTCAGATGGCTGGTTTACAAGGTTCCGTTTCAGGGCAAAAACCTCATCGCCGGCATCATCCTGGGACTATTCAATTACCTTTCGACCTACTATTTTTACAAAGCCCTCGGTTCCTTTCCGAATTCTGTTTTTTTCCCGGTTTTCAATGCAGGGATTGTCACTTTATCAGCCCTTACCGGTTTTCTTGTTTTCAGGGAAAAACTGCGTCCGGTAAACTGGGCAGGCATCGGAGCCTCCATCCTGGCCATTGTTTTAATTGCCTTTGCGGATAATTATTCGTGGTAAACCGCGTGCCGTATCTCCATATTCACTACTTTAACCGCCTGAAACTGTTAAAACCTGATGCTATGCAAACAAAAAGGCTCATTTTGTCGATGATTGCAGTTCTGACGCTGATGATGTCAGCATTTATCCCTGCTCCTGCCTGGAAAGGTGATGATATTCTGGGTAACTGGTATACCGACCAGAGCAAAGCACTGGTAAATATCTACAAGAACAAATCCGATATCTATTTCGGAAGAATCACCTGGCAGAAAAACCCCAATGAACCTGATGGTTCCCCGAAGCTCGACAAGGAGAACCCGGATCAGAAGCTGAGAAAGAACCCTATCCTGGGTTTGCTCATCCTTAAAGGTTTTAAATATGAAGGTGATCGGTGGACGGATGGTACCATTTACGATCCCGATAACGGCAAAACCTATAAATGTACCATCACCATGGAGAACCGTAACACATTATTCGTAAGGGGTTACGTCGGAATTTCCGCCATCGGGCGCACCACCACCTGGAACCGCAAAACAAACTAAATGGTTCATCACAGGCATTTTAGCACAACCAGAAACATTGGGTGGTGGATCACCTGTGTGTGGTTCGTATGGGTCATTATATCCCCTGGATGCAGAAAAGGCGAGCCCCTTTCGTGGGATACTGAGGTGTCAGGGCCGCTGATGAAGACCCGGATCGATCTTACCGATATCATACCCGATACGATCCTCAAGGGGGATTGCCAGAATATAGCCTGGCTCGAATACAATGAAGAGGTGTACCGCTTGTCAACCTCCTCCCTGGTAGAGGTTGATCAGCAAATTGCCACCAGCAGGTATTCGTTGCCTGTGACCGTGACCCTGCAGCCTGGCCAGTCGTTCATAACCTCCAACGAGGAAGTGTTGTTTCAGTTCGATGGGGCCGAAATCCGCACCATTGTGCTGGATACGGGCATTGTAACGCTGAAGCTGACCAACCCGCTTACGGAACCGGTTGAGTGCACCTGGTCGATCCCGAAATCCGATAACGGGTCAGGATATTTTAAGACGACAGCCCTCATTCCGGCAGCATCTGGGGGTGTACCCGGTACAATTGAACTGGATGTGGATATCAGCGGGTACAGGCTTTCCCTTACCGGAAAAAACAACAATTCGGTTAACAGATTGCAGATCAAGGTAGATACCAGGATTGCTGCCAATGCAAATCCGGTACAGATCAAACCCTCCGATACCCTCAGGGTAGATGCAACGTTTAAGGAGTTTTCCCTGAAAGAGGCCTGGGGGTACTTTGGCCGCCACACCGTATCCACCGGAAAGAAGGTGATGCCCATTCGTACCTTTGACGGCTTCAAGGATGGATCCATCACCATTGATACCGCTTCGGGTACCATTCATGTCGAAAACGGCATCGGCATGGATATCCTGATGAAGATTACCTCACTCGTGATCAGGAATACCAAAAAGCAGCTGGAACTGGTTGTAAACGATCCCTTTGTAGGTAAACCGGTGCAGATGAGCAGAGCCTCTTACAACCCTGCTGCCGGGAAGGCGGTTCCAACCACCTATGACTTTATGTTCTCGAACGCAACCATGAAAGCAATGGTGGAGATGCTGCCTGATGAGATCGAATATGAGATGGAGATGGAAACCAATCCATTGGGCAATGTCTCCTTTGGGAACGATTTCATTCTGTCAGAGAACCCCCTTACTGCAGGGATCTCATTGCAGATGCCTTTTGCCTTTCTGGCAGAGGATCTTACCCTTCAATCCACTGCAGGGATCGGCTTCAGCTCACCTGAGATTCATGAAGCCACCCTGTACCTTATTGCCGACAACTACTTCCCCTTCGACGCCACCCTGTCGCTTACCATGCTCGACAGGGACGGGATCGCCATAGACTCGGTGAAGCCCGCCGGGGTCGTGGCATCAGGAAACCTGGTTCAGCCCGACCTCCTGCTTCCTGTCAGAACCGTGATCCCCTTCGTCTGCCATGCAGAACGACTGGATAAGCTCAGACATGCAAGGAAGATTGTGCTGGATATCGTCCTCGACACACGGCCTGCAGGTACAGTGGTGAAGTTCAAAACCGACTACCACATGACGGTCATTATGTCCGCATCGGTCAATACAACGGTAAACCTATGAAGTCATTCCTGAAGTATCTGGGATTGTTGCTGATGGGAATCCACGGGATACTGCATGCCCAGGATGCGGCTTTGTTCCGGGGAGAAACCGATTCGCTCAGGATCTCCGTTTCCGGTGATATCAATGCAGGCTCAACTTCCCTTTCGAACGCGTCGTGGAGCAATCTGATGTCCGGAGGCTACATCGATGCGGACAAAAAGAACCTGATCGGGGGCTCCCTCCGGGAGGTCAACCTGGCCGGTGCACAATACCGTGCAGAGATTTCAGCCCTTTTTTCACTGAGGAACCTCACCTCGCGGGATTCGGTATTCGGGGTGGGCGGCATCAGCTACTTTAACCTCGAAGAGTTGCGTTTCGGAAAGCCTGTTGCCCTGGTTGCCCTGAACGGTAATCACCCCTATGAAGGCAGTGAGGTCACACTGAAACACCTGGCGTACAACCGCCTGGAATACCAGCATTTGTTTATCGGAGCCTGTAAACTGAGCAAGACCCTTCATGGCATCTCCAGGGCTGGTTTCACGGCAGGAATTGCTATGGGCAACAGACAAATGCACATCGGAATAGACACCGGATTTCTGTACACAGCCCCCTTTGGCGAGTATCTCTCTTTTTACTCCGTAATGCAGTTCAGCCGCTCAGCACCCGAAACGGTACGGCCATTCCGGTACCAGGGAGCAGGTCCTGCCTTAGGCTTCTTTTACCACTATCAGTCGGATTACGGCACCAGGTTCGGGCTCATGATCGACCAGCTGGGGTTTATCCGCTGGAACGCAAAGAGTTATTCCTACAGCCGGGATACCACCTTTACCTTTGAGGGGATTCAGACCGACAATATTTTTCAGATGGAACCGGGCTGGGAAAAGTCCCTTACGCCGGATACCCTTGACTTCTGGTTTAACAGGCATGGTACTCCCCACACCCATTATACCTCCCTGCCTGCCAGAATTCAGGTGTACGGGGAGCACCACTTTGCAGGCTCCCCATTTGCCCTGTTTGCCCAGGCAGTCTGGATGCCAAATACCCTGATGAAACCCATGTTCACATGTGCCATCCGGTGGCATATACTACCCTCCTGGGCTGTGGCCAGAAGCTACAGCTGGGGTGGATACAGCAGGTTTTCATCAGGGCTTTCACTCGAGTTCAACGGATTGAAATTCTGGAAGATAAGGCTTGAATCCCATACCCTGATCCCTTCTCTGGACCCATCTGCCCTGTACAAAAGACACGTGGCAGTGGGTGTGGTGTATCAGCCGGCCGGGTAGAGTCAGGATTTATCTAAATGATAGCAATGAGAAGATTTTTCTGTTTGATATTGATGTTCGGGGCTTTTGCGGTTTCAGCGCAGAAATTTACGCATGGCTATGGGAATACCCCCTACAATGAGGGGATTGCCTCATTTCAGCTTATGGATTCCGGGTACGTAACAGTGGCCAATGCCACCGGTTTCATGCAGAATACCGCTCCCTACGTATTCTTTACGGATCAAAACGGTGTGTTAAGAAAGGACTTCATGCTGTCGAAACCTTACCTGGTGAACATCCGGGCAGCCGTCATGAAAGACTTCATCCTCTATCTCGGCGGATATGCCCTGTTGCAGGGAAATTATCAGTTTATGGTGATGAAATCCGACACCTCCGGAAACATTCTTTCTGAAAAATCGTGGGGAGGTCCCGGCTGGGACTTTATCCACGGACTTGCGATCAACCCTGGCGACACCCTGTTTTACTGCGGTGAAAGCTCCGACACCACTTTTGGCTATACCGATGCCATTGCCGGCGCCCTGAAACCGGACCTGAATCCATTGTGGCACCATACGATAGGTGGATCATGGTACGATGCCCTATACAGCATCAACACTGACGGGGCCACAGGGCTCATCTGTGCAGGGGCAAGCGCAAGCTATACCCCCGGTCAGGATACCGCCCTTTTGCTTTACAAGGCCGGACAGGATGGAACCACAGGCTGGCTCATCACCGAGGATGCACCGGGACCCGATGTCGCCTATACCATCAGACCGGATCTCGCAGGCGGATATTTCCTGTGCGGCCAGACTTCCAGATGGCCTTTGTACGGCAAACAGGGTTTTCTGATGAAAGTGGACACCTCAGGTGCCTTCCAGTGGATCAGCCAGTACAACGATGAGGAAGACGACTGCATCTATGATGCCATCCAGCTTGCTGCAGGAGACTATCAGCTGGCCGGATACAATACCGGAACATATTCATCCGGTGGAAAAGACCTGATGCTGAACAACTGCGGAAGCGACGGCTTCTGGTCTCCCCTCTTACCCGCACTGATCATTGGCGGGCTTGCGGATGATGAAGGGCGGCATGTCCTGCATACCTTCGACGGAGGCTTTCTGATCACCGGTACAGCCAAAAGCTACATCCCCCGGCTCTCGTCGGTGATGCTCGTAAAATGCGATTCAACCGGAAAACACAACCAGTACTCCGGACATCAGACCCCCGTGGCTGAACCCTTTGGTACAGCGTCCACCCTGCAGGTATTCCCGAATCCCGCCGGTGAAACCCTGCACTGTGCCTTGCCGGAAACGCTGCTGAATCAGCCTCTTTCATGGAAAATAAACGATATGACCGGTCGGACCATCTTGCAAGGCACCCGGTTCCCCCAACCCGACAAAACCCTGGTAATTCCACTCAGTGAACTGAAACCCGGAACGTTTGTTATCTGTATAAATGATTTCCGAGTGTTGTTTCAGAAACTGTAAAGCTGCAGATTACCCTATAATTATCCATGATTCCAAAAGTTTTTGCACAAAGCAGAAGACCCCTGTATGGTCTTTGGTTTGCGACCGTAATCGTTTCGCTGTTTTTTATTCAGGCGATCAGGCCTCCTGAATATATAAAACATGCATCGGTACTTTACGACACCCTGCCTGCCGATTCGGTTATCACCCTGAGACTCCTGGCAGCCGGTGATGCCATGGCCCATCTGCCGCAAACCCAGGCTGCATGGGACAGCGCACAAAACAGCTATGCATACGCTGATGTTTTCAAATGGATCTCTCCTGTCCTGAAAGGATACGATCTGCGGTTCATCAACCTGGAAACCCCGCTTGGGGGGGAACCCTACAAAGGGTATCCCCAGTTTTCAGCACCGGATGCCTATGCCGCCGATCTGTTTCAGGCAGGCTTCAACTACTTCTTCCTTGCCAACAACCATGCAGTGGACCGCTACAACCGAGGCATCCTCAGAACGATCCATGCCCTCGACAGCATGAAAATTCCCCATACCGGCATCTTTTCCGACAGCAGCGACCGGGCTTCAAGATATCCTGTAATCATTGAGAAAAACGGCATCAGGCTGGCCATACTGAACGCCACCTTCAGTACCAACGGCATCTCTTCCAAACCCCCGGTGAAGGTCAATTACGTCAACCGCGCTGAAATACTTGCCGATCTGGCATCTGCCCTGAAGTATAACCCAGATTTTATTATTATGGTCATTCACTGGGGCGACGAGTACAAACTCCTGCCGGGGGCTTATCAAACCGAAACAGCGAAGTTCCTGGCTGAAAACGGAGTGGATGTGATCATCGGGCATCATCCGCATGTGCTTCAGCCGGTTGGATGGATAAAGACCGGCACCAAAGGACAGGAAAAGGAGACGCTGGTCATATGGTCACTGGGCAACTTTTTCTCCAACCAGCGCGACCGGTACCGCGACGGAGCCATGTTCACCGGAATGACACTGGAGAAAAACCTCCTGTCCAAAACCAAAGCTGTACACGATATCCACTATTACCCATTTTGGGTCCGCAGAGCCGATAAGCCCTTAAATTTCAGCATTATACCATGCGAATTGCCTGCTTCACTCCTGGGGAATGACACCTTGAATGCCACTGAAAAAGCAGCTTTCGAATTCTTCAGCAATGATACCCGTAACCGGATCGGAAAAGAGAGCAAACTGCGGGAGTTGAGATTCTATACCGAAGCTACAGAGTGAACGCTGAAAATCAGATCAAACAATCCCTTCAGAACCAGGTGCGACACGTTGTAGCAGACGAGTAAAAGCACAAGGACCACCAACAGGTAACTGGTACGGCTCTCTTCATGGGTACGTTTCATCAGCGGGATGCCCGTGTACAGCAAAACCACGGAGAAGAGGGCAACGACAGAGCCAATCATCGCGATGGAAGGGATCAGGTTGAAAATACCTCCAAGCAGCACCGGGGTCATTGCATACACGATCAGCCGGAAACTCTGGATGAAATTCCTTTCAGACCTGAACGATCCTGCCAAACGGTCGGCCAGAAAAGCGGTCACCCAAACTGTGATCACGGCAGCCAGAAAGGTGGAAAAACCGTTCGAGAACGCCTTGCTCCAGTCACGTACGGTGGTTACCATACCCCAGGTACGGTAGGTTCTTCCGACGATACCCCAGCCAATGAGGTGTGCCACGGCAGGAACGGCAGCAAGTGGCATCAAATACCTGAAAGTGAGGTGCATGGTATCATCGCCCGGATGATCAGCTACCTCATTCCAGAATTCTCCCGGCCTCAGCACCATCTTCTTCAGAAATGCTGTTGCATCATGTAACCACTGGGAAATGGATGATTTCATAGGGTTCATTATGGATGAATGAATTGAATAACCGCACCGGTTCTGGGATCCAGCTCAAAATTGGTAACATACCATGGCAATCTGGCCACAGAGCCAAGCTGGGGAATGAGCATACCCATCTCCTTCTGGGCTTTCTGCCCCACATAGATCTTCACAGCACACCATTGGGGAATCCTGTAGGCAAAGCCATAAAACCTGGCAGAATCTGCAGCCTGCGGTGTAACCGTATGATCCGTAACACCCCTACCCTGTGAACATACCTGGATGAAGACAGGTTCCCCCTTCTGGATATCGTTGGAGATGAACCCTTCTGCCGGGCTGAACCTGATAAGCGACACCGGGATGCAGTCATCCTGTTTATTCGGAATATATACAAAAGTTCTCTTAACCTTTGTAGTGAGGGTTACCCCTGTGAACAGTTCCAGGTAATCATTCTCCATCTGCTCCAGTTCCGATACCATATAACGGATGGTGGCAGGATCGTAGGGAATTTCCTGATAACCCGTCAGCAGGCTGATCCGTTGTTCCTTCAGCTTCTGAATCAGATCGGCAGCTTCCTTGGCTTTTTGCTCCGTGGGCTTCTCCATCATCTTTTTCTGCAACACTTTCGTTTCAACGGTCTGTGTATCAGAAGTTATTTTCTCAATAACGGTATCTACGATCTCATAATAGTTTTCATCGGCATACTGCATGAAAAGGCCCGAATAGGCCGGTCTGGCCTGGCTCATGAAGTTGTTCTCAACCTGACTACTCACCGGAAGGGATTTACTTCCGGTAAGGCTATTCAACCCATTTAAATTCAGCATCATAGAGAGTGGTACCGAGGCTGAATCGCCGGTCCGGAGATCAATATAAAAGGTTTGCTCCGTATCTGGGACTGGAACCGAACCGACCGAAATATCATCAATCTGCCATTGTACTGAATTGGCAGAGATGACATTATCAATCCCCAGATACTTTCCTGCGAAGGCAGCATAAGGCCCTTTCACCTGTTCAATCCGGGTGAGGGTAATGGTGGTTTCAAGCCTCGATTGGGGGAGCGTATAGCAGATGCCCCCTCCCCCCTGGTTAAGGGTCGAATCCGTAACGGACAGAACCCTGAACGCAGGAATGAATGGTTTCTGCACAACAGGCTCTGGTGTTTTCTTCAGCAATCCACACGAAGTGAAACCAGAGAAAAGCATCAGAAAGCCCACGGCTGTAATAAAGCGATTTGTTTTCATCATTTGGGAATAACCCTGCAAAATAAAGCATTTCACAGGTGAAATGCAACACCCGGAAGTGATCATCAAATAGGATACAAGCGATAAGGTGAGAAAAAAACCCTACCTTTGCCTGATGTTATCAAAGAAAGCACAATACGCCCTCTATGCATTGGTTCATCTGGCGCGCACCTATGACCATGGGCCTGTTTTGATCAAGGACATTGCTGAAGCAGAGAAACTTCCAAGAAAATTCCTGGAAACGATATTGCTGGAACTCCGGACGCAGGGTATTCTGGCAAGCAAAAAGGGAAAAGGGGGCGGATATATGCTCAGGCGCGATCCGTCTGATGTAAACATGGCCGAAATCATCAGGCTGTTCGATGGGGCAATTGCCCTGCTGCCCTGTGCAACATACCGCTACTATGAACAGTGTGCACACTGTAAGGATGAAAGCCGCTGTGCCATCAAATCCTATGTAAAGGATGTAAGGGATGAAACCGTGAAAATGATGAAAGGAATCTCCCTGAAAGACATTTTGGAAAGGGAGAACTGGCTTCTGAGTCATCCTTCTGAAACCATCTGAGGACATTATCTTCATAAAGTAAAGGTTTAATACATCAATTGTATGCGCATTACAGTATTTAAATCACCAAAGCACAAGCGGTTTGAGTATACGCCGAGGTACTACGATCCTGCTCAGGAGCTCAGAGAGGAGCGGGAGCGCAGAATCAGGCGTGAACTTGAAAATGAATCCGGGGAGAAAGGGGGTGACTATCAGCCCATTTCGGTTGGTGAGTTGCGCCACAACCTGAAGTTCAGACGACCTCCGAGGATGAAAGAGCAAAAAGGCGGAATACTGCTCAGGGTGATCACCCTGGTTCTTGCCCTGCTGGTAGCATTTCTGGTGTTATACGGAACCTGGGTATTGGTTAGGACGATCTGATGGAGGGTATTATCAAATTATTGCCCGATCTGGTAGCCAACCAGATTGCTGCCGGTGAAGTGATTCAGCGGCCTGCATCCGCTGTGAAAGAGATACTGGAGAATGCGGTGGATGCAAACGCCACGATGATTGAGCTGTGGATCAGCGAAGCAGGCAAAAAGCTGATCATGGTGGTTGACAACGGAAAGGGGATGTCGCCGGCCGACTGCCGGCTCTGTTTTGAAAGGCATGCCACCTCCAAAATTGAACGTTCCGATGATCTGTTCCGGATCCGTACTCTGGGATTTCGCGGAGAAGCCCTGGCTTCCGTTGCCGCCGTGGCCCAGGTGGAGCTGAAAAGCCGGCGGGAAGAGGACGAACTGGCTACCGTAGTGCGGATCGAAGGGGGAAAATTCATCAGCCAGGAGCCTGATGCCCACCCTTACGGAACAACCCTTTCAGTGAAAAACCTCTTCTACAATGTGCCGGCACGCCGCAACTTTCTGAAAGGAAATAACCTGGAATTCAAGCATATCGTCGAAGAATTTTCACGGGTTGCGCTGGCTAATGAAGCCATCAGTTTCAGGATGTTCAACGACGGAAGGGAGCTTTACCACCTTCCGGCCTCAAACCTGAAACAACGGATTGTCAACCTGTTCGGCAACCACTACAATAGCCGGCTGGTACCGGTCGGGCAGGAGACCGATATCGTGAACATATCCGGATTTATCGGCAAACCGGAGTTTGCCAAAAAAAACCGGGGAGAACAGTATTTCTTTGTGAACGGAAGGTACTTCAGGCACTCGTACCTCCAGCATGCTGTGCTGAAAGCCTACCAGGAACTGATTCACGAAGGGAGTTTTCCAAGCTGGTTCCTGTTCTTTACCATCGACCCTTCCCAGGTTGACGTAAATATTCACCCAACAAAAACCGAGGTGAACTTTATTGAGAATCAGTCCATTTATGCCATTCTCCACACTGCCGTCCGGAATGCCCTGGGCAAATACAACCTCACACCAAGTATTGATTTCGATACTGAACCCATTTTTACACCCCATATTTCTCCCAACAGGGAGATCAGGATTCCGACCATCTCCTCAAATCCGGACTATAACCCCTTCAATCCCGGACCTGCTGCCGGCAGGACAACCACACCGGGGATGCAGCAGGGAAGACAGACCTCTCTCCTGCACCAGCGCGGATGGGAAAAACTCTATGCCCCGGCACCCCTGGATGAACACCCTTCAGAGCCTGCCCAACAGGAAGAAGGTACCCAGCAGGAACCTGAAAGTACCAGAAAATTCTTTCAGTTACATCAAACATGGATCATAACCACCATTAAATCAGGCATGTTGATGGTGCATCAGCAACATGCCCACCAGAGGATCCTGTACGAAAAATACCTCGAGGAATACAGCAGGCAGCAGAATGCCCCCCAGAAGCTGCTTTTCCCGATAAGTATCCAACTCACCCCGGAAGAAGCCCATGCCCTTGCATCACTCAAAGAGAAGCTGCAAAGCCTTGGCTTTGAATGGTATATTGAAGACGAGGAAACCTTCTTCAATGCAACCCCATGTGGCCTGAAACCGGAAGAGGTGGCAGAAACCATCGGATTCCTGATCAGTGAATGGAATGAAGAGGATACCGGATCAGATGCCGCCTCACAACTGGCAGGTGGACTGGCCAGCCGGAAATGTATCAAAACCGGCACACCCCTCTCTGAAGAACAGATGGAAGCCCTGGTAAGTCAACTCTTCAGCACCTCCATGCCGGGTTACACCTCCAATGGAAAAAAAACCCACATTATACTCCCCTTCGATGAACTTCAACAACGTTTTTCCGGTTAATATGGCAGGGTCAACGCATGCGTTGTCCATACCGACAATAAATTAATTACCTATGAATTACCAGCAATACCGCCCATCCGGTTTCTCCTTTCTGACACCGGTGATCAAAAATCTTCTCATCATCAATATCCTGTTCTTTGTGGCACAGATCGCCATTGGCAGGGCTTACCCGGGACTTGATATTGTGGATTATCTCGGACTGCGGTTTCCGGGTGCTGAAAATTTCAGGATCTATCAGGTAATCACCTATATGTTTCTGCACGGCGATTTCTGGCACCTCTTCTTCAATATGTTTGCGCTGTGGATGTTTGGAAAGCCGATTGAGGAACGCTTTGGGGCCAGGCGGTTTCTGATTTACTATTTTGTGACCGGAATCGGGGCAGCCGTTTTCCATTATGGGGTGATATGGCTCTGGGATTTACCTCAGATGTTTGAATACATCAATGCTTTCCTGTTGAATCCTGATGTATATACCCTGCAGGATGTGCTTGCAAGCAACCCGGAAGGACTTTACAACTTTACAGAGGTGAAATCGGCCATTGCGGCACTGCAGCCTCAGTCGGCCACCCCTGAGATCTGGGTGCAGAATTCATTGGATCTGCTGGTGCAGTATAAATCGGGTATGATCAGCAGTTTTAACGTAATCGGTGCCTCGGGTGCCGTGTTCGGCATCCTGCTGGCCTTTGGGATGATGTTCCCCAATACGCTCATCTACCTGTACTTTGCCATTCCCATCAAAGCCAAATGGTTTGTGATGATCTACGGTGCCATCGAACTTTTTCAGGGAATCCGCGGATCGGGCAGCAATGTGGCTCATCTGGCCCACGTGGGAGGCATGGTGTTCGGCTTTCTGCTGATCAAACTATGGAACAGAAGGTATAACCGTCCGCAATACTTTTAAACCGATGCTTTTCTATACCAATACCACACAGCAAAGGGAACCGGTTCAACCCCAGGGTTTCAGCGATCGCTTCAAACGGTTCCTGAAAACCCAACCTGTACTGGCGGTGCTGCTGGCACAGGCCGTAATCCTGTATATCACCCTGCATACCAGCTTTTTCTATGGTCTCACCATGGTAATCATTCTGTATTTTGGCGGACTCTTTCTACGCCAGTACCATTCAGACCGAACCCTGCTCACCACCTACCTGGCAGGTGCCCTTACCGGCTATCTGCTTTACCCTCTGATGTTTACCGGATCACTGAATGCACTGTCACCACTGCACCTTGCCGCCATCCAGGGATCGGCGGTGATGGCGCTGCTGGCTTATACCGCAGTCTCCCAACCCGGTCTGCGGATGCGCGTTTTTTTGCTTATGTCAGTAAGATACAGCCATATAGCCTTGCTGATGATGATCATTGTGGTGATGACCCGCGACCTGGCAGGCGGGGGAACCCACCTGGTGTACATCGGCGGTGCACTGGCGTCAGCGTTGCTGGCATGGATCACCGTTCGCAGGATGAGCGGGTTTCCACTGGGACGTATCAGGCAGCTCTTTCACCCCCGCCAGAGGCAGAAGTTCACCCGGTACAAGACGGTGAATGAGCAGGGAAACCGCCCGATGCGGGACGAAGAATACAACGATATCAGGGCTGAACGACAGCAGAAAATCGATGAGATCCTCGAGAAGATTTCCCGTTCGGGTTACGATTCACTCACCAAAGCCGAAAAAGAATTGTTGTTCCAGCAAAGCAAACCGTAACCACCCATCATGCCACCAAAACGGAAAGGTTCATCGAAGAAGGGTAAAAAATCCGGTTGGCTCCGCAAAATAGGGTTGGGGATCAACTTCATCCTGGTTGTTGTGACCCTGCTCGCCTGCATTTCCCCTTACATTTCACCCGAAAAGTTCTGGCTGCCTGCATTTGCCGGCCTCACCTACCCTTTCCTGCTGATGGCCAATCTGCTGTTTATCCTCTTCTGGCTGGTGGTTTCACCCCGTATTTCACTGGTTTCGCTGGCAGCACTGCTGGTGGGTGCCGGCATGTTTTTCAACCATTTCCAGTTTCATTATCCGGATGAATTCGACAGAAATGCACCTGAAGTAATACGTGTTACCACCCACAATGTCAGGAACTTCGAAATATGGGGGAAATACTCGGTACCCGATTACACCACCTACGACCGGATGCTGAACTTTTACAGGAGTGATTCTGCTGACATCCTTTGCCTGCAGGAAGCTGTGATCTCCCATGAAAGGGTTGGAAACCTTGCGGAGAAGACCGGCAAATCCCTTGGATACCCTTCCCTTGCAAGGGCTGCGTACATCAACGGCGGAGTCAATGGGATGCTGATTTTCTTTCGCGGGACGAAAAAAAACTCCGGTATCATCACCCATTCCGGAAGAACCATAGCCGTTTTTGCGGATGCAGAATTGCCACAGGGTACCTTCAGGGTCTATAACGTCCATCTGCAATCGAACCGCATTGGTGGTGAGGAGTATGTAATGGAGAGGCTGGGGCCGGAAGCCTACCGCGACTCCCTTTTTCTCAGGGGATCCCGGGTAATTGCCCGCAAGATCAGGCTTGCAGGCCGCATCAGGGCCCAACAGGCTGAAATCCTCAGGGAGCATATTTCGTCATCCCCCTATCCGGTGATCGTATGCGGCGACCTGAATGACACACCGGCATCGTACACCTATGCCAAAGTACGGAAAGGATTACAGGATACCTTTGCCAAAGCCGGCAGGGGCTTTGGAAGAACCTACCGGGGCACCTACCCCTCCTACCGGATCGATTACATCTTCGCTTCTCCCGCATTCAACGTAAATTCGCATACGGTCCAGCGCTACAAGCTTGGCGATCACAACCCCGTATCTGCCTGGTTAAGCTCCCCGGTACCATAAAATCCAAAACATGGAATTCAGGCTTACATCGGCATTCCAGCCCACGGGAGATCAGCCCGAAGCCATCAGGCAGCTGGAGGAAGGTATCCTCAGAGGTGACAAACACCAGGTGCTCCTGGGAGTAACCGGCTCAGGAAAAACCTTTACCATGGCCAATGTGATCCAGCTGGTACAAAGGCCGGTGCTGGTGCTCAGCCACAACAAAACCCTTGCTGCGCAGCTCTACAGCGAGTTCTGCATGTTCTTTCCGGAGAATGCCGTCGAATTCTTCATTTCCTATTACGATTACTACCAGCCTGAAGCCTTCCTGCCGGTTACCAATACCTACATTGAAAAGGACCTCAGCATCAACGACGAGATCGAAAAGCTGCGCCTCAGTGCCACTTCGCAGCTGCTCAGCGGAAGAAGGGACGTCATCGTGGTTTCGTCGGTTTCCTGCATCTATGGTATTGGAAACCCTGAGGACTTCAACCGGAACGTAATCAAACTGTTACGTGGACAAAGGATCAGCCGGAACAAACTGCTTCATGCGCTGGTCGACAGCCTCTACAGCCGCACAGAAGCTGAATTCCAGCGGGGTAACTTCAGGGTACGCGGCGACACCGTGGATGTGTATCCGGCCTATGCCGACATCGCCTATCGGTTGATATTCTGGGGCGACGAAATCGAGTCCATCGAGTCGATCTGGCCCGATAACGGCAAAAGGATTGAAGTGCTGGAAGACCTTACGATCTATCCTGCCAACATCTTCGTAACCTCAAAGGAGAAAATGGCCCATGCCATCGACCAGATCCGGGAGGACATGGTAAAACAGGTAGAGTATTTCAGACAGATGGGCAGACCTGAAGAAGCCAAAAGGCTCGAAGACCGCACCAGTTATGATATCGAGATGATGCAGGAGCTGGGGTACTGCCCCGGCATAGAAAACTACTCACGGTACTTCGACGGGCGTGACACCGGAAAACGCCCCTTCTGCCTGCTGGATTATTTCCATGATGATTTTCTGTTGTTTATCGATGAGAGCCATGTCACCGTACCTCAGATCAGGGCGATGTACGGCGGCGACAGGTCGCGGAAACAGACCCTGGTGGAATACGGCTTCAGGCTGCCGGCAGCACTCGATAACCGGCCACTGAAGTTCGATGAATTTGACGCGATGGTGAATCAGATCGTTTACGTAAGCGCCACACCGGCCGATTATGAGCTGGAGCAGAGCGGCGGCGTGGTGGTGGAACAACTCATCCGCCCCACCGGTCTGCTCGATCCGGTGATTGAGGTGCGCCCCAGCCGGAATCAGATCGATGACCTGCTCCATGAGACGGAGCTGCGCATCGCCCAGGGGGAGCGGGTGCTCGTTACCACCCTCACCAAACGGCTGGCCGAGGAGCTGAACAAATACCTCGTCTCGCTGGGTATCAACAGCAATTACATCCATTCCGATGTGGACACCCTTGACCGCGTAGCCATCCTGCAGGCACTCCGCACCGGTACCATCGACGTGCTGGTAGGGGTGAACCTGCTGCGCGAGGGGCTCGACCTGCCCGAGGTATCCCTGGTGGCGATCCTCGATGCCGACAAGGAGGGTTTTCTCCGCTCGGAACGCTCGCTCACCCAAACCGCAGGGCGCGCTGCCCGCAACGTGAACAGCAGGGTGATTTTCTATGCCGATCAGATCACCCATTCGATGCAGCGCACCATCGACGAAACCGCAAGACGCAGGGAGAAACAGCTGTCATACAACGAAGCACACGGCATCACACCCGCTTCGGTGGTGAAGCCGGTAGAGACTTCACGCCTGACCCAGACCCATTCGCGCTCAGATAAAGCCGAACCCCGCCCCTACTTCGAACCGGCACCTTCCGGCATCGCTGCCGACCCGGTGGTGAAGTTTATGTCGCCCGAACAGATCGAAAAAGCCATCAAAAAGCTCAAACAACAGATGGAAGCCGCCGTGAAAGAGCTTGACTTCGTGGAGGCTGCCCGGATCAGGGATGAGATGTACGCGTTGCAGAGTCGGCAGTCGTGAGTCGACAGTGATGAGTTATTAATTATGAGTTATAAGTTAGTTCATCTACCTTTCACCGGCACTTGCTTGCAGAGCGGGAAGATAAATGGAGATAAATCCGCATAACAGTCATTCCCTGCAAATGCAAAGCAATGTTTTCAGGGAGTTCTTCCGTCTAAACCAATAAAAAGTCAGCCCGCTGAACCCTGGTCTCGACCTCGATCCTGACCTCATTTATTAGTTTTCAGGGCATCAACACAAACTCCCTGAAGTTGGTCCGGTCAATGAGTTTCACTTCAGTCTGATAGGCTTCTGTAAAAGATTTTGGTGGCCGGTACCCTTTCCTGCTTTGCCATTTGAACTCGAAACCAGCGATATTTCCGCCCACATCTTCAACGAAATCAATCTCCTGCTGCTGAGTCGTTCTCCAGAAGTAAACACGGGCCAGGCTCTGCTTGTATCTGATCTGCTTGATCCGCTCTGCAATCAGAAAATTCTCCCACAAGGCTCCCTTGTCGGGCCTCAACCCAATTGGGTCGAAATTTCCTATGATCATATTACGAATACCATTGTCATAGAAATAGATCTTCCTGCTGGTTTTAATTTCATTTCGAATGTTTCTGCTGTAACTGCCCAGCTTGAAAACCACATACCCTTTCTCCAGAATTTCGATATATTTGCTGATGGTGTTCTTGTCAACATTGCAAATTTGGGCAAGCTCATTATAATTCACCTCACTCCCAACCTGCAACGCAAGAGCCTGAACCAGCTTGTCGAGTACCTCCGGCTTCCGGATATCGGCATAGGCAAGAATATCCCTGTACAGATAACTGCTGACCAGATTTCGTAATACTTCAATTTCATCGTCAACATGGTTAAGTACATCAGGATAAAAACCGAAATTTAGCCTGTTTTCAAGATTTCGCTCTGCCTCAAGGTATCCATGGTGTTGCTCATACTCTTCCCAGGAAACCGGATAGAGGAGGTATTCCCATTTCCGCCCGGTTAGTGGTTCATTGATACTCGCTGAAAGATCAAAAGAGGAAGATCCACTCACAAGCAACTGAACATCTTTGAAACGATCGGTAATGATCTTCATCGTAAGCCCGATTCCGGGAATTCGCTGTGCCTCGTCAATAAAAATGTACGGGTGTTTACCAACGATCGACTTGATTTGCGCTGTGTTTGGCTCTGTCAGTATTGATCTTGTAAGGGGATCATCACCACTCAGCAGCAAATAATTCCGGGTTGCCAGAATAGATTCAATCAGGGTGGTTTTCCCAACCTGCCGTGGTCCCATTACCACAATAGCCTTACCCCTGTTCATTTGCTTTTCAATACGCTGATGCAGAAATCTTGGATACATCGCTTCGTAATTTTCTGCAAATATAATAATATCTGGTGATTATATTCACCAAATATTATGATTTTTAGGGAATAGAACTTATCCCTTTCACTATTTTCTTAACACCCACGCAAAATTCTCCCCCAGCTCCTGCATGGTACGCATACCCTCTTCGTCTTCGTCGACGGTGCCGGGCTTGTTGCCGACCCCCAGGTTCCAGTAAATCGATCCCGGAACGATCATACCGCTGATATAGAACAACTTGTTAATGGCATCGAAAGCGTTGGTAGCGCCTGCACGACGGACCGCAACCACTGCTGCTCCTACTTTTCGTTTTAAAAGGTTTCCGTTCACCCTCGATACCAGTCCGGCACGGTCGATCAGCGCCTTGACATTTGAAGTGACGTTGGCAAAGTAGGTGGGCGACCCGATGATGATGCCGTCGGCCTCAATCATCTTCTGCAGCAACCCGTTCAGTGGGTCCTCAGCAATGATACAGCGCTGATCCTGATTGTCCCGGCAGGAATAACAGGCTCTGCATCCCCTCAGGTCCATAGTACCAATCTGGATCAGCTCAGTTTCGATCCCTTCGCTCTCAAGGACCGATAAAACCTTCTTGATCAGGACCTCTGTGTTGCCGCCCCTGCGGGGGCTGCCGTTAAATGCGACTACTTTCATAGTGGTGTGATTTGCGGGCGAAGATCGGTAAACTTCTTTATATTTTATTGCCGCGCAAATTATACACCTATAGAATATTAATTCTGGACGAAATGATAGTCCGGGTCAACCCTCCTTGGAGGCAATGTATTCCGTTAGCTTACCCAGACAATTTACATAGCTTCCGAACTCATTGTCGTACCAGCCCATGATCTTGGCATGGGTCACCGGAATGTTGATATCCTGGATATTACTGATTCCCAATGATTCAAAGATGTCATGGGGCACTTTAAGGAATCCGGTCCGGGTGTGGGTCTCATGACCTTCGATGACCACGGCAGCCGGGAAACCCAGCAGGTCGACCGACACATTTTGCTTTTTGCTGAAGTGGAGCAGCCCCTTCTGGGGCCCTTCGGAAGCGGCATTGTAGATCTGGTTGATATAACCTGCATTGATTACCGGGGTGCCATTCCCGTTCATCCGGGAGTTGAAGGTGATATTGAGCGATATCAGCGATACGGTGGTGGTGGGGATCCTCACGGAATCGGCCATAAAACCAAAGTTGATGATCTGCGGAAGCACCTTCTCGAGGGTGGCTGCCGCACCGGTTGTGGAGAGGATGATGTTGTTGAAGGCTGACCTGTTCTTGCGCAGGTCGGACGTACCTGAGGTGGGCACCGTATCAAGTACACTCTGGGTATTGGTGGCAGCATGTACGGTCGACATGGAGGCGGTGAGTACATTCATCGTCTCAGGGTCTTCGAGCAGCGGCAGCACCATATGGGCAAGCCCCGTGGTGGTGCAACTTGCCGCAGAGACGATGTGGTGCTGATCGGGCAGGTAACTGAGATGGTTGACCCCATAAATGAGCGTGGGGCTCTTCAGGTTTTCGTTAAGGGTCTTGTCCTTGATTTTGAAAGGGGCGCTTGCAATCACTTTGTGCGCTCCGGCTGTCAGATGACCCATCAGACTGCCGCGCGGGTCATCGCCCGGAAGGGTGGGATCCAGAAATTTGCCTGTGCAATCCACCACAATCCTTACCCCCTCCCTGAGCCATCCGGTATCCCTCGGGTTCCGCTCACGGCGCATCACCTTCACGGGAAAACCATCCACCTCAAGCAAACCGACGCTCTCATCAATTATCCTGATCTCGCAGCGCCTGCCCGAAAAGCCATACAGGAAATGGCTCAGTGAACCGTAGGTTGAGTCTGATTCCATCGCATGAATCATGTCCCCGAGCCCCTTTCCGACCTCCCTCCCCACATTGATCACCACACCGTCGAATTGCCGTGATAAAAGATGGTACCACAACGTCAACTTGCCAATCCTTCCCAGGCCGTTGATGCCCAGCAACTTTTTCTCATTGATACTGATGCTCATGATATCTTTTTTTTATTGATTTTCCTGACAAAAATACCCAAAACCTCCTCAACCTGCAAGGTAGCACGGAGTATTCCCTTTTCCACCTTCAACCCCGGGCATGCTCTTACAACTCCTGCACCTTAACAGGGTAATTCCCTTTGTAGATGATTCCCTGGACGCCATCGATGGCGATCGGGTCGAAGGATCTGAATGAAGTGTCGCTTATGGTGCAGGTTTTCTCTTTTTCATTCACCTGGAGATCGGTGCAGTTCACCACGCAGATTTTACCCAGGGTAGCTGCAGTGACGGCAGCGTGTGAGGTGGCCCCCCCCTTGCCGGTGAGCAACCCGTCGCATTCAAAAATCATCTCGATGTCGTCCGGCACGGTATCAGGGCGCACCAGCACGGATTTCTGATCCGGGAAACGCTCCCTGATAACATTGATATCATCAAGGTCGAATGCCAGCAGGCCGTTCATCACCTCATTTCCGATGCCGATCCCATTCCCGACGCTTTTCATCCTGGCAAGAGGTGTGGAGAACACAGCCCTTTTCTGCTGCTTGGTGATCGACACATCGCGGGTTTGCAGGATGTAGAGGTCTTCGGCTTCAGCGGTTTCAAAAGTGAATTCTATCTCCTGGTGGCTGAAGTCGTGTTGCTCGATGAGTTCATGGGCAAAATCCAGCAGCCGGTTATAAATCTTTGGGAACGCCGATTCCAGGGAGAACGGGGTTTTCTGGTAGTACTGCGCTCTTTGCCTCTCACTCACCGGAAGGGTGTTCACAAGCCCAGCTACGATATCCTCGCCCTGACTTAAAAAGGAGAAGTCACCGGTCAGGTTGATGCCCGGGATGCTGTCGTGCGGGTCATGGGTGAACAGCACGCCTGAACCTGATTCCCTGTGGATGTTCCCGAAGACCATCTGCTGAACAATTACCGCCGTTCCCCACTCATCCGCTATGTGCATGTGGTTGCGATAAACGTTGGTGCGCGGCGTCTCCCAAGAGTTCAACACCGATATCACGGCCTGCTTGACCTGCTGAAAGGGATCCGACTCGAAGTAAATCCCGTTGTCGGTGAGCAGCTTCTTGTAGGTAAAGGCCATCTCTCGCATGATGGCAGGGGGAAAATCGATCTTCTGACTCACATTGTACCGCTGTTTGTAGTCGAGCATGATCTGGTCGAAGTCGTTGCGGTCGAGGCCGTATGACATCCCCCAGGTCTGCAGCAACCGGCGGTAGCAATCCCAGGAAGTCCAACCGAAGTTGTACTGCTGGCAGAGCGTTTCGGTGATCTCGTCATTGAGCCCGACATTCAGGAAGGTGTTCATGGCACCCGGCATCGAGATTGCAGACCCGGACCTGACACTCAGCAGCAACGGGTTTAGCGGATTCCCGTATTGTCGACCCGAAAGCTCCTCCAGTTCGCGGATATGTCGCCGGATATTGGAGTCAATCTCGGCATCCAGAGGAAGGAGTTTCAATATGCAACTCTTCCTGCGGAAAACCTCCGTAGTAAGTACAAAACCCGGTGGCACCGGATATCCTTTCAGGTAGAGCTTCTTGAGATAGTATGCTTTGGAACCCAGAAAAACCTGGTTATCCATGGAGGGTGTTTCGCGGTAAAACGGACTGATCACCATACCCGGATCGTAGGACATCACGCTCCGGATATCCTCCTCTGAAAGGTCTGTCACCATTTTTCTCAGGTTGTTGAGGATCAACCCGATGAAATTGTCAAGGTGCTGGATCAGGAACGTGGAGAACAGCAGGTCGCGGTAAAAGATTTCCGATTTCTTCTGGATGAACTTCTTCTGGGATTTGATGTCCCCCTTCATTTCCTGCGGGTAAAGCTGCGGGATGATCATCTTCAGCAAATCATCATAAGGGCGGATAAAATACTTGTTGATGATCTCCTTTACATTTTCCTCCATGAACTGGAAGATGTTAATGTACTGCTTCACCGTAAAGCTTCCGGATGTCAGACTGTACTGGAACATCTGCAGATTGGAATTCAGCCCCTGGTCTGAGATCCCGTCCAGCTCAAGCCCTTCCTGCAGCAATTTCACCACACCATAGATTTCCTTGAGCGAAACAGCGGTGATATAATCGGTATTCAGGTTTCCGATGATGCGCTCTGCAAGCAGGGTGGCGATCCGTTCGAGCCGGAAGGTAAGCCCCAGTGCTTCGAACTTGGTCTCGTGGTATTGCCCGTACATCGAGGGGATGCCAAATGCGATATGCCGCTTGTAATAGATATTCTCCCATCCCTGGCTTACCTCGGGGTCAAAGATCACCTGGTTCAGCTTTACCATAAAACCGTAGATCAGCTTCAGAGCCGTATCATCAGATCGCTCATCCAGGCATTTTGCAAGCTTTTCAATGTCCTCCTGCTCAAAAAAGCGATGATGGGCAAGTGTTCCGATAATATTATCGGTCTCAAATGAATACTTCTCCCTGAGCAGCTGATAAAGCTTGATGATAAGGAGTACACGGCGGACATCGGATTCGTTGGCATGATTGAGCTTTCCTGCAACATCCTTCAACTCTTCCTCCTCACATTCCAGTATCTTTTCCAGGGATTTTCCGGTCGACTTGAGGATGCCCTCCAGCACCTGATGCACCCCCGCTACCCATATTCCATCCTTCTGTATCCCCTCCATCACGTTTCCTGGAATCAGCTTTTTTAAGCGGGTGGTGTCCTTATCGAGCCAAAACCTGATGATTTCGAGGGTAATACGAATATGGGAGTTGTTTCCTTCGGTATGAATCTGCTTACGCAGGAAGTGGATCAGTTTGTCATTGCGCTGGCTGATCTCATCAATCACGGTGGACACGTCACGCAACTCCCCTTCGGCCCCGATTTCATTGAAATATACAGGGAAAATTCTTGTTAACTGCTTAATCTGTTTGTATATAGGTGAAACATCCGCATTGAGCAGGTGTGTGACATCCCGTTGGAACAGGTCGGTATCGAAAATAAAAATACCTCCAAGCCTCAGGTTGATAATCAAAGCTGAGAGGAGTTTCTTCATCATCTCAGGGCCATATTCGATCAGCTCAAGCCAAACCCTTATGTTCTTCACGTGGTTTCTGTCCACCTGCAACTGCCAGTCGTCGGTAAGGTACACCAAACCCGGTGTGACAAACCCCAGTCCGATCACCTTGTCTTCGAAATAATGGATTAGCTTCAGGTTGCTGGTGTTTATGATCTCCTTGCCCAGTGTCAGCACCGAATCGAGCACCATGGCCACATACTGTGGATGGAATTCGGCAAAAAGCACAAAGAGCTCGTCGATGGCGGCGATGATCTGATCCTCAGTAAGTTCCTGGCTGATGTTCCGGATCACTTTGTTCAGGTCCCACAGCAGGTAATCGCGCTGATACACCATACCCGGCAGGTGGAGCAGGTAGAACAGGTAGTTGAATTTCTCCGTGGCCTTATCGAAATTGTCGGTCACCTTCCGGAAGAGGGAGGCAATGTCGGCAAAGGAAAAGGACTGCGTCACCAGGTCGTCCCATCCTGCAGCAAGTTCAAGATTCCGCCGCTGCTCATCAAAAAAGGGTTTACCTACCTGTTTCAGAAGCTCTCCATACCTGCCACCAAACTTCTTCCGGTGCTGTTCATACCATGTCTCAATTTCGGTGGTGGATTCCCAGAAACTGATATGCCTCAGGATGATTTTTTGGGTAAGGGCAAGCGCTGGCGGCCCCAGGATCGGATCAGTACCAGCCTGCCGCAAACTTTTAAATAAGTAACCAAGGTTGCTGAGGTAACTGAAACTGTTCTCTTCGAGGTGCTTATCGAGTAGTTTTAAAGCCCCTTCTACGGGCTCCGGATCCCAGGCATCCCCCTGGGTACAGTTGTCGATGAAGCTGAGAAAGGTATACACCAGCTGCTTGTTCAGGTCATCGGGCAGGTCTTCTGCCAGCAGCAGGTCAAAAAGCCCCAGAATGACACCATATGCCCTTTGGCGTTCAGGATGTCCCTTGTAAAGCCAGAAGTCTCCCACCACCAGGGTGGTGAGCTGTTCCACTACCACCTTGCGGTTGGAATAGGGATGATGCAGTTCATTGAAGAACTCCGAAACCCGTTTCTGGATACCCCAGTAGGGTTGGGAAAGTGAAACAAACCACTGGTGTTCCGGTGGTACAACGATCTCCTGATCACGGGTCTGTGCCAGGTTCACTTCCAGCGCCTTCGATTGCAATTCCTTGTTCATGAAATTCAGCAGGTTGGTTCCAATTCAGAAAGGTACCTCAGCAGGTCGATGATCCGGTGTGCATAACCACTTTCGTTGTCGTACCAGGCAAGTACCTGCACCAGGTCGCCATGGATCACCTTGGTGGCCAGGATGTCGAAAATGGCTGAGTGGGGATTGCCTATCACATCGCTGCTGACGATGGGTTCATCGCAACATGCCAGCAGTCCTTTCAATCCTTGCTCAGAGGCGGTGCGAAAAGCGGCGTTGATAGTTTGGGTCGTCACACGGGTACCCAGTTCGGCGGTCAGCTCCACGAAGGAACCGTCGGTCACCGGGACGCGTGTGGCAAAACCGTCGAAACGGCCTTTCATTTCAGGCATCACCAGCGGAATCGTCCTGATGGCGCTGGTGGTGGTAGGAATGATGTTGCCCACAGCAGCCCTTGCCCTGCGGAAATCGCTGTGGGGGCCGTCGAGCAGCGACTGGTTGTTGGTGAAAGGATGCACGGTATTCATAAAGGCCCGTTGAACGATGAAATGGTCGTGCAGCACCTTCAGCATCATGGCCACGCAGTTGGTGGTGCAGGATGCGTTGGAGATGATACTGTCTGCCGGTACCAGTTGCTGATGGTTGATGCCCATGACCACAGTGCGATCGATGCTGCTGTCGTCGGCCGGGCATGTAAGCACTACCTTTTTAACCCCGTTGCGCACATGATGGGTCAGCAATGAACCGGTCTTGAACTGGCCGCTCGACTCCACAACGATGTCCACACCACTCCGGCTCCAGGGAATGTCCTTCGGATGGGTGCCGTGGGTCAGCAACACCTTCCTGCCATTCACAAGCAAAGCACCGTCACGCCCTTCGATGGTGCCACTATACCGCCCGTGTATGGTGTCGTATCTGAGCAGGTGAGCCAGCAGTTCAGGGTTCATTTTATCATTCAGGTGGACCACCTCCATGTCCGGTTCTCCTTCGAGGAGACGGAATACCAGCTTCCCGATCCTCCCAAGTCCGTTGATCCCGATCTTTAATTTCATTACTGATGCAAATGGATGGTTTGTTGAGTGCCAATAGAAAAAGCAAAAGTACGGTTTTTTTAAGCTTTACAGGGTTAATGAGAAGCACAGCCACTATTGCATAGCAGCAGAGTGAGGTATTGTATATCACCGGGCAACTGCTGATTTGTTCGTTGCCGTCTTTACGTGAAAAAAGGATTATGTCTGCATTTTGCCCTATTTTTGGGCTTCCAAAACAAACCCGACATGACAGATCGCAAGGTTTTCCGATCAGGACTGGTAATTCTGGCCCTCAGCCTGCTGGTGACCGGCTACACCTCTGCCCAGCAGAAGCGCCCGTTTGAAACCGCCGATTACCCCGTTATGCCCAATATCACCAAAAAAGGGGTCTCCGACAACGGACAGTTTGTGTGGTATGTGATCTCACCCATGCAATACGGGGATCCGGTTACCGTGGTTCACGACCTGAAAACCAACCGCACCGATTCGCTCATCAGATGTAAAAACGTGTGGTTTGCCTCCGATGGCTCCTGGATGGCCTGGACCCGTGAGCCCGAATTTGCCCAGGCAAGAGCTGCCCGCAAGAAAGATCCCAAAGGAGCCGAAAAACTGGATGACACACTGATAGTACGCTTCCTTAAAAGCAGAGAACCCGTTGATTACCAGTATGCCGGAGTAAAAACTGTTTTGGTGCCCCAGGAGTTTTCCGGCAACCGGATTGCAGCCCTGCTGAAGGTGAAAGAACCGGAACCGTCAAAAACCGATTCAGCAGATGCCACCAAAGAGGAAATACCAAAGGAGAAACCCTCCAAATCCGGTGACAAGAAGAAAAAGGAAGAGAAACGGATGAACCTGGTGGTACTGAATCCCGCCTCCGGAGAGGTTTTTACCGACAGCCTCGTAATTACCGCAGTATGGTCCCCGAACGGCAAGACCCTGGCCTATACGGTGCAACCTGTGGATACCCTTCCTGCTCAGCAGCTCTTTCTGCTTCATGATAAAAAAAATGTCCCGGAACCCAGATACCTCTCAGCCGGTATGCTGAAGTTCCCTGTATTTTCATTCAATGACAATAAACTGGCTGTGCTTGAGCAACCCGATACGGCTGATGACAAAACCTTTCAATACTTGGTTTGGAACAAGCTGAACGACAGCACATTTCTCAAGCCACAACCCCCGTCCGGAATGGCTTTCAACCCACACCAGGCCCCTTTCTTCCTCGAAAAAAATAACAGACTGATCCTGTATTACTCTCATCCCACACCGAAGCCGCATGAGGATTCACTGCTGGCCGATGAGAAATACAGTGTGGATATCTGGAAATGGGATGAACCTTTTATCCAGTCGCAGCAACTGAAAGAGCTCGACAAAGAGAAAAAGCGGGGCTTTGCCATGATGTATAACCCTGAAGATCAAACTACGGTAATTGTTGAGGATTCAATTCATCGAAGATCAAGCCTGAACCGGCAGTCCACCAATTCGGTGATTCTGGTATGGGACGACCTGAAGTATGCTGTTGAAACCACCTGGAAATCAAGTAACAGAACTGACCTGTGGATGATCAGTACCCTTTCTGATGAGAAAAGGCTGGTGTGGGAAGGGAGGGATGCCACAGTATATGTTTCTCCGGATGATGCCCATCTTGTCTGGTACGACCAGTCCGACAGCACCTGGAAGGTAATTTCGACCCTTGACCTGAGTACGCGGTGCTTCACCTGTGGTTTTCCGGTTCAGTTTTACCAGGATGAATTTGACAACCCCGGACCTGCTCCATCTTACGGATATGGTGGCTGGGGTGATGAAGGACGATATATTTTCCTATACAGCAAATTCGATATCTGGAAGATGGACCTGAAGGGAAACGATCCCCCTGTATGCCTTACTTCCGCAGGCGGCAATGACAGCCTGGTATATCGTATCCTGCACCTGGAAAACAGGAAATTCAGCTACAGGGGTAAAGAGACGCTGATGCTCAGCACTTTCAACGAACGGACCAAAGGGGGTGGCTTCGCCCTCCTCTCCTACCATAAACCGGGAAAACCTGAACAGTTGCTTGCAGGCAATTACCGGTATTCATCGCTTGAAAAGGCGCGCAGGGGCGATCGTCTGGTGTGGCGCCGGGAGAGCTTTGCAGAATATCCGGAAGTGTGGACGGATGAATCCATGATGAAAAATCCCCGGAGACTTTCCGAAGCCGGCAAAGCCTATGCACCATTCTATTGTGGTGAAGCAAGGCTGGTGGAATGGGAAAGGTTCGGCCGGAAATACCAGGGGATTCTACACCTGCCTGAAAATCACGATGGTTTCGAAAAACTGCCGATGATTGTCACCTTCTACGAAAAGAGCTCCGACGGCCTCTATGGGTTTAACCCTTTTGTTCCAAGCCGCTCAGTGGTGAATACGGCTTACTATCTGAGCCACGGCTATGCGGTTTTTGAACCCGATATCCATTATCCTTCGGACGGAGAGCCGGGTTACGATGCCGTTACCGCCGTGGAAAGCGGCACCCGCTATGTGTTGTCGCTTGGCATGATTGACCCGGCCCGCGTGGGTATCCAGGGACAAAGCTGGGGCGGTTACCAGGTGGCATTCATTATCACCCGGTCCGATATATTTGCAGCTGCCATGGCCGGGGCTGCGGTTTCTAACATGACCAGTGCCTATGGAGGTATCCGCTGGGAAAGCGGCAAAGCCCGGATGTTCCAGTACGAAGACGGGCAAAGCAGGCTGGGAACCGACCTTTGGAGCAGTACTACACGGTACTTCTCCAACTCACCCCTATTCTATGCCGACTCGGTAAAAACTCCTTTGCTGATGATGCATAACGACAATGACGGAGCGGTGCCCTGGTCCCAATCTGTGGAATACTACCTGGCCCTCAGGCGGTTGCAGAAGCCCTGCTGGCTCCTGGTTTATAACAACGAAGCCCATAACCTCGAAAAATGGCCCAACCGGGTGGACCTAAGCATCCGCATGAAACAGTTCTTCGATCATTACCTCAAAGATGCTCCCGCTCCGGAATGGATGAGCATGGGTCGCCCTGCCCTGCTGAAAGAGACGGATGATGGCTACCGCCTTGCGGAATAATCCTATTTTTGCCCAATAATCACCCGAAAACGCCGTTAGCAAAGCCTGAAATTACCATTCCTGATGCACATCCGCCAGAAAGCCCTCCTCCTCTCCCTGATAGCTCCCATCCTGCTGGTGATTACACTGTTATCCTCCTGCCGCAAGGAGGAGGATTTCCTGAACACCCCGGTCTCCCTTGGGTTTTCACAGGATACCATAATATTCGATACGGTATTTACCACCATAGGCTCCGTTACCCAATGGCTTAAGGTGTATAATCTGGAGAAACAACCGGTGCGTATCGACCGGATTTACATGGCAGGTGGAAGCCAGTCATCCTATCGCATCAATATCAACGGAAAACCGGGTACCTCGGCAGATAATGTGGAACTGGGCTCAGGCGACAGCCTATATATCTTTGTAGAGGTTACCGTGGATCCGAACAACAGCAACAATCCCCTCATCCTCACCGACTCCATTGTGTTCATCAACCAGGGGAAGATGCAGGATGTGAAGCTGGTGGCGTGGGGACAGGATGCCCACTTCATTGTACCCGACAAGCAGATCGGAAATCTCCCCTACCGCATTGTGGCAGCTGAAGGGGAAACGGTGGAATGGACCAACGACAAGCCCTGGGTGATATACGGGTATGCGGTGGTTGACTCCACAGCCCTGCTCAGGATTGATAAAGGCACACGGATACACTTCCATAACGGCTCGGGACTTTGGGTGTACAAAGGGGGAAGCATCAAGGTGGAAGGCACAAAGGATGAACCCGTTACCTTTCAGGGTGACCGGCTGGACCCGTATTACCGCGACCTGCCCGGTCAGTGGGACCGGATCTGGCTCAACGAAGGGAGCATCGACAATGAATTCAATTATGCCATCATTAAAAACGGATTCATCGGCATTCAGGCTGAAATCCTGCAACAACCGATGGGGAACAAACTGGTGCTCAACAATACTACCATCGACAACATGTCGGGCCGTGGTCTGTTTACCAGGGCTTATACGGTGGAGGCCACCAACTGCCTGATAACCAACAGTGGCGATATCACCGTGTACCTGGCGGTGGGCGGCTCATACGATTTCAGGCATACGACCATCGCCAATTACTGGACTTACGGAACGAGGCAGATACCGGCTCTTGTGCTTGCCAATTATGAGATCAACCTGGGAGCCGGCGCCATTTATACCGGCGACCTTACCAAAGCCTACTTTGGAAACTGCATCATTTACGGCACCAACAAGGAAGAGTACGTCGCCACCGACAGTTTCGGAGGGGCATTCAACTACTTCTTCGACCATTGCCTCCTGAAAACCATCACCAACCCCGCCCTCAATCCTGCACATTTTCTGGGGTGCATTACCCGCAACCAGGAACTCCCCTCCTATAATCCCAACGAGAAGATTTTCAAAGACCCCAATGCCGGCAAATGGATCCCCGACAGCTTGTCGGTACTGGTCGACAAAGGGTCAAAAACGGTAGTGAGCAATGCCCCTGTCATTCCTATCAATATCATCGAATTCGACCTGAAGGGCGATAACCGCCTGCTGGATACGGGCCCCGATATAGGAGCGTATGAGTTCCTGCCGGGAAGGAAATGATGTGCTGATGTGCTGATGTGCTGATGTGCTGATGTGCTGATGTGGAAATAAGAACACATTTTAAGACGCATAGGCTACAACACTCCCTCTGTGAATTTCTGTGATGTTTCTGTGCCTTTCTGTGGGAGCTTCTGCTTTTGCCCAAAGAGATCCACTGAAATTACGCTGATAGACGCTGAAAGAAGATTCTGCGGATTTCTGCGTACTTTCTGCGGATTTCTGCGAGAAAATCATCCTTTCTGAAAATCTTTTAAAACCTAATCATATATGTTAAAGAAATTCCTAATTTGCAGGATGAAAAATATCTGCACAATACGCTCAGGCATCAAGCCACTTATCTTTCTGTTATTCATTGTATTATCAGGTATGATACCCAACACAAAACCCGGGTCCCCGACTGCGGTTGGCTTCCGGAAAACCAACTGGGAAGCATTAAACGACAATGCCATCCGCCTTATCGGCAAAGACTGGATGCTGGTGACAGCCGGAAACAGCGATACCAGCTTCAACATGATGACGGCGAGCTGGGGCGGGTTGGGCTGGCTTTGGGAAAAGCCCGTGAGCTTCATCTTCGTTCGCCCGCAACGCTACACCTACCAGTTTACCGAAAGGGAACCCTACTATACCGTTACCTTTTATGAGGAAAAATACCGCGACATTCTCCACAAAATGGGATCAGTATCGGGACGCACCTTCAATAAGATGAAGAATTCAGGCCTCACCCCTTTTATTACCGAACACGGTTCTGTTGCCTTCAGGGAAGCGCGCATCATCCTGGAGTGTAAAAAACTGTATGCTTCTGACATCCTGGAATCAGCGTTTACAGCTGCCTCAGTGCCATCGCAGATTTACCCGAACAAGGATTTTCACAAGATGTATATCGGGGAAATTGTGAATGTGTGGGTGAAAGAATGATAGTTGGGAGTTAGGAGTTAGGAGTTAGGAGTTGAAATTAGAAATTTGAAATTAATAATTAATATTCAATCTGTTATGAAAAGGATATTGGGTTTTCTATTGGTTTTAATGGTTCCGGCGTTTGTCTGGGCACAGGATGCGAATGTAAAAAAAGGGTGGGAACAGTTTGCCAGAAATGAGTTCAAACTGGCAGAAAGCAGCTTCAAGAAGGCGCTGAACGGCTCTGGCAAAGCTGAAGCACACCTTGGTCTGGTGATGGTGGGATCAGCTCTCGATAAAAATGAGATGGTGAGCACCCACATACAGGAGTTCTATAAGGCCTCCAATAATCCCGAACCTTATATCCAGGCCCTGTGGTTTATGTACAATGCCCGCCATACCGAAGATGGACTGAAATTCCTGAATCAGCTGGCGGCCTCCACGAACGGTAAGATCAGGGCGTATGCATGCCAGGATATGGGTGAATATTACCGGTCAATCAACAAATTCAAAGAGTCGAAAGAGAGCTTCGCTAAAACAGGATCAGTGTCAGAGTGGCAGGTGCTCGGGGAGTTCGAAAACATCTCGGAAAGTGGGTTCGACAAGGACTTTGGGGCACTCAGCCATCCGGAGTCTTCCTATACTTTCAAAAACAAGTTCGGCGCCGATGTGAACTGGTTTACCATCAAAACACCCAAATACAATAACTGGATTGACCACGAGTACTACTTTGTAGCTGAAAATGCCATCATTTATGCCCAGAATTTCTGCAACAGCCCGAAAGACCAGGATGTGCAGTTCCGTATCGGCACTTCCGGATCCCTGAAGGTGTGGGTTAATGACCAGCTGCTGTTCTCAGAGCCGGAAGAGCGAAACAACGGGCTGGACACCTATATTTTCACCGCCAAACTGCTGAAAGGATACAACAGAATCCTGATCCAGATCGGCGCAAGCGAAATCGACGAATCCAATTTCATGTTGCGCATTACAGACAAGGATGGGATCCCGGTCGAAGGCCTATCCTATTCAACCACATTGCAGAAGTACCCAAAGGACTATTCCTACAACAGCCAGGTAATTCCGTGGACTGCTGAGAAGTTTTTACTGAAAAAAATCGCCGACAATCCCGATGAACTGGTGAATTATATCTTGCTGAACCAGATGTATCTCCCCAACCAGATGACCTATCAGGCCAAGAAAAATCTCAAAGCTGGCAGATCTGCATTCCCCGACTGCAGCTACCTTACACTGCAACTGCTCCGTGCCCATGTGCAGGACGACAATGAAACCGAAGCCTCAAAGTGCCTCGAGGAGATCAAAACCAAAGATCCCGACTTCCGTCTAGCTATGGATGTGCTGTTCGATGAAGCCATCGAACGGGAAGATTACAAGGAAGCTGAAAACCTGATCGCCAAGATCGAAAAGATGGAAAAGGGTTCAGAGGATGTATTTTCCAAAAAGATTGAACTTGCCAGTGAACAGGAAAAATATGAAGACCTGATTGCCCTGATCATGGAAGCATATGAACTTTATCCTGAAGAATATCAGTTTGTGAATCTAAGGGCCCTGGTTGAGTCGCAGGTAAAAAAGAATGTTAAGGGGGGTATTAAAATCTACACCAAATACTTGAAAGCCAAATACGACGAAAATGCCATCGATGAACTCACCAACATATATTCTGAACTTGGACAGGTGAGCAAAGTGGTTGCCCTGTATGAAAAGATGATCGCCAATAACCCAGTTGGGGTGGGTAATTACTATCAGCTCTCCCAGCTCTATTTCAGTACAAGCGATTATAAGAAAGCCATTGAATATGCCGATGAGTGTCTGAAAATTGCCCCTTATATTGCAAGGTATCACGCTGCCAAAGGTGAGGCCTACGCAGAGCTGAAAGAAAATCTCAAAGCCAAGGAGCATCTGGAGATGGCTATCCAGCATGATCCTCAGGATTACGATTCAAGGGATAAACTGAGAGACATCCAGGGAAGTGCTGATATCTTTGAGGCATTTGAGAAGATTGATGTTTACGAGCTCTTCAAGAAATCGCCGGACGCATCAGCTTATCCCGAAGACAACAGCCTCATCCTGCTCGAGTCGGTACAGAAGGTTGTATATCCCGGAGGAGGGTCTCAGGAAAAACATACCATGCTGGCGAAGGTTTTCAATAATTCCGGAATCGACACCTGGAAGGAGTACAACATTCCCGTCTTCAGGAATCAAAGTGCTATCATTGAGAAAATGGAAGTGCTGAAAAAGAACGGAAGCAAGGTAGAAGCCCAGCGTTCAGGGGCCCAGCTTGCCTTTCCCAACCTCGAAGCCGGTGATGCAGTGCATATTACCTGGAAAGTGCAGGATCATTACAGCGGTACCCTTGCCGGTGAATTCTGGGATAGCCACTATTTCGGATACTTCGTTCCCGTCCTTAATTCAACCTATAGCCTTCTGGTTCCGAAAAACAAAAACTTCAATTACAAATGCGCTAACACCGATATCACCCCAACCATCACTGATAAGGAAGGTAACAAGCTGTACCAGTGGAAAGTAACGGACATCAAAGCAGTTAAGGACGAAAAATATATGCCCGTCTTGTCGGATGTGGGATCAATGCTGTATATTTCGTCGTTTGCCGACTGGAATACGATTTCGAGGTGGTATGCAGACCTGGCCCATACAAAAGCCAAAGTAGATTTTGAAGTAAAGGAAGTGGTCGACGAGATGTTTGCAGGCAGAACCGGACTATCCGACGAACAGAAAATCAAGGAGATATACGAATATATCCAAAAAAATATCCGTTACAGCTCTGTTCCCTTCCTCCAGAGCGGACTCATCCCTCAGAAAGCTTCAAAGGTGATCAGCAGGAAGCAGGGCGATTGCAAAGATGTCTCAACCTTGTTCGTGGCAATGTGTAAAAGCCAGAATATCAACGCCAACCTGGTGCTCGTAAACACCCGTAACTATGGAGTGAACTCGATGCCTCTGCCCACCATCAGTTTCAACCACTGCATTGCCAAGGTAAACATGAACCAGCAGGATTACTTCGTGGAACTAACCTCCGACCATCTGCCCTTTGGTGCAGGACTCGAATCGGTAAAAAAGGTGTTTGTGCTGGAGATTCCCATCGATAAAGAGACCCGGGTGGATGCCGCCATTATCGATCCACCTACCCGCGTCAGGAATATGAATATCCGTAAAACCAGGGTTGCATTTGAAGAAGATCTGATGAAGGTTGAAAAGGAGAATATCAGGGTGGGGGTCTTTGCCGCCTATACCCGTAACGGATACAAGGACCTGGGAGAAGAGAAACAGATGAAGCAGATGCAGGAGAGCATCACCCGAAGCTACCCGAAAATCAAACTTACCTCACTGAAATTCGACACCACACTTCAGACCAATGCCGATACCCTCAGGTTTTATCATAACTTCGAGGTTCCCAATGTATTCACGGAGTTGGGGAAGATGTACATTTTCGACCTCCCCTGGTCCGACAAGTTCGACAGCCCCACTTTCCTGTCGACCGAGGAACGCAAGTTCCCTATTGAGCTATGGGAATTCCTCGAAGGTGAAACCTATATCGAAGAACTTACCATCGACATCCCTAAAGGGAAAAAGTTGAGTGAGGTACCCAAGAATGTGCTTCTTACCTGCAGCAACGCCACCTATTCTCTCGATTATAAAAAGGTTGGTAATCAGTTGCTGATCACCAGAAAGCTCACCATCACCAACGATGATGTACAGCCTGAACAATATCAGGAGTTTAAAAAATTCATCGGTGACCTTGTAAAAGCCGATAAAAAGCAGGTGGCATTTACACTGTAGGGTCAACGCAATGCGTTGACCCTACAGGGCAATCAATTGCTTCATCCTCTTCCCGATATCCGCGGGTGAATCCACCACCACTACTCCTGCATTGCGTAAAACCTCTTTTTTGGCTTCTGCAGTATCGTCCTTACCTCCGATAATGGCTCCTGCATGCCCCATGGTGCGCCCTTTGGGAGCGGTGGCGCCAGCAATGAAGGCCACAACAGGCTTGGTTTTATGTGCTGCCAGCCAGGCTGCTGCTTCCGATTCCATGTGGCCGCCAATCTCCCCTATCAGCACAATCCCTTTGGTTTCAGGATCCTGCATAAACAATTCCACGGCGTCGCGGGTGGAGGTGCCCACAATGGGATCCCCTCCGATACCGATGGCGGTGGTTTGTCCGAGCCCTTCGCGGGTGAGCTGGTCCACTGCTTCATAGGTGAGCGTTCCGGAACGTGATACGATGCCAATCAACCCCTTCTGGTGAATAAAACCGGGCATGATACCGACTTTTGCTTCTCCGGGAGTGATAATGCCGGGGCAATTGGGCCCTATCAGGCGGCTGGAGGTGCACCGGAGGTACTCCTTTACCTTGATCATATCCTGCACCGGGATCCCCTCGGTAATGCACACAATCAGGGCAATGCCTGCATCGGCAGCTTCCATAATGGCATCGGCGCCGTACGCGGGTGGGACAAAAATAACCGATGCATTTGCCCCTGTGGCCATTACACCATCCTTTACGGTGTCAAAAACCGGCAATCCCAGATGGGTAGTGCCTCCCTTGCCCGGGGTTACTCCCCCCACCACCTGCGTGCCGTATTCAAGCATCTGCGTGGCGTGAAAACTTCCCTCCCTGCCGGTGAAACCCTGCACCAGCACCTTTGTGTCTTTGTTCAGCAATACACCCATATCCGCTATTTAGTGGTTGTAACAACAATTTTCCTCACCGCATTGAAATCTTTACCCGTGAGATGTAGCAGGTAGTGTCCCTGCGAAACCCCTGAAAGATCCAGTGGCAGCGTATTAACACCCCCGACACCGCTGATGTCCATTTCCCTGATGATTCGTCCTGCAGGATCATACAGCCTCAGTAGCACCCTCTGGTTGCCCGTCAGCATGAAACGAACCAGAATCTGCTCCCCGGCAGGATTGGGAAACACGGTGAAATCAGTTCCAGTGCCTAGCTCCTCCATACCTGTCAGGATTACCACCTGCTGTTCCATACTATCGGTACCGCACTGGTTTACAGCATTCAGGCGGGCGGTGTATGTGGCCGGGACCTGGTATATATGCAATGGGTCGGGTAAAGTGCTGAACTGCCCGTCGCCAAAATCCCACTGGTAGCTGTCGGCAAGCTGCGAAGCGTTGGTGAATTGTGCCTGGTTAGTGTTGAGCACATAGCTGAATTGAGCCACAGGGAAGATGGAATCTGAGAGGAGCGCCTGCACCGGGACCCTCGGGCTGGTACATGAGGGTTCCTGCACCTCCCAGTCGTAGAAATAATAGTAATAGCCGGTTGGGGTTGAGGTGGCACTGGATGAGTGGATGCTGAGCAGCCCGGGGATGGTATACGGGTAATTGAGACCGGCATTGTTGCGGTACAGATCGGGGCTCCCGGTTGCCACCAGCCTGAGGTTGTTATCCTGCGGTACCTGGAAATTCAGTGTCACACGGCTGGTACCTGCAGGAATGGTCACGGTCTTGGTCTGAAGGGCGGTTCCCAGGCTGTTGCGCAATACGATGGTGCGGCTGCCCGATGTCTGCGCATACACCAGAACCGATTTCAGGACAAAAGGCTTCAACGCATTAAAGACCAGATAGTGTTCGTAGGCCAGGTATCCTCCGCCGCCCGAGTTGTTGGTTTTGCCGCCATACAGTGCCGTTGGCACGATTTCATTTTCCACATAATAGGTGGTGGATTGCGAAAGCACAGGGGTTTGAAAGACACTGCCCGTAAAAACAGGTGATCCTCCGGAAGGGACTGTGTACCAGTTGATTTTTCCGCCGGCGGTAGCAGTGAGCTGGAGGGTCCCCTGTTTGCAACGGGTGGCATCAATGGTCACAGGAGGAACGGGCATATTGACATGAACAAGTGAGGGTTTGATCAGGGAATCGGTTCCGAAGCTATTGGTTGTGATGAGTTTAACATCGAAAAACCCGTTTTGCTGATACTGATGCTGCGGGTTCTGGAGGGTTGAGAAATTCCCGTCACCGAAATCCCAAAGCCACGTAACGGGGCCGTTGAAGGATAGGTCGGTAAATGCATACTCGCCGGTGCAGATACTGGAATCGGTCACGATAAAATTAGTGCTGGGAGCACTGTTGGGAAATGCGCACTGGAAGCTGAGCTTAAAACCCGCCTGGGTGTTGCTGGCATTGGTAACCTGCTGAAGAGTGATGCTTCCGGTAGTGGACGAAAGCATTCCGTTGGTGCCGGGCAACGATGTTCCGGTATAGGCACCGATGAGCGGAGAGCTGGTATTGGGGCCGTTATAAATGCGCAGAAAATCGTTGTTGTTTTCGAAATTGAAGGTAGTAAAGAGAAGGTTCACCGAGGATGCCCCTGCAGGTGAAACCGTTACAGTGGAAGTGCTTGAGTTTGAATAATTCTGATTCCCTCCGTCGTCGGTTAACTCACCTGAACACAGGGTTACCATATTGGTTCCTGTGGCGGGTATGGTGAAACGACAAACTGAATCCATGTAAAATGTTGCCGTACTGGTGTGGCTGGCTGTACCCGTAACCTGCAGGGTAATGATCTTCTGTCCGCCGGTGGAATAATTCACGGTATGTGGCCCGATGCCTGTCGCTGTGACAGGAACAGCACCTGCACCGAAATTCCACTGGTAGCTGCTGATAGTGCCGGTACTCTGGCTGGTAAAGGTTACGGACTCGGCCAGACAATACACGGGAGCCTGGTGGATGAATTTCGACTTCGGACACCCGCCGGTAATGATAATGGTATCGATATACGGAATGGTGTTGGTATCGGAGATGGTGAGGACAGCGAAGGAGCCGGTAAGTTGCGTAAAAGTCAGTATGGCTGCTCCGCCGCTGAGCTGCGTCATGGCCACAATCTCCCCATCTGAAACCAGCGTGGCCAGTCCTGACGGACAGTTGGTGCTGAACACCGATAAGGTGGTATCGGAACCACATTGCAGTGTGTCGGAATGGGCCGCCGTAACCTGGAAAGGCTTACGGGTGTATATACGCATAGCCGGATCTCCGAAATAATGCAGCAACTCATTGGTGTACTGATGGGTTCCCCAAGTTTGGGTCATCCTGATCAGTCCATGGTTGAGCACATCCCCCATCGTGAAGATCTTTGGGTGGGTTCCCGGATTGGTAAGGTTGATGCCTCCGGAACCGGTGAAATTGGGAATGCAGCCCGGAGAAGCGAATATCGCATCGAACAGGCCAAACGCCAGGGCGTCGTTGTAACCACTCAGACTCACTTCGGCATGCCCGAATACGCCTACTGCACCACCCGGGTATTTGCGCAGGAATTTTTCCGAGAAACATTCACCATAATAATATTTCCCTGTAAGACAGTTAATTGTAAAGACAATCGGGGTTTTGTTACCGTTGGTAAGGGCACTCACATTGGTGTTGCTGTAGGCTGGATCACCCCATCCAGTCTCCAGGCCATGATCGCGATGCATGATATAGAATGCTCCGGCATTGAGGGCGGCATTGATCTGGGTGGCATTACCAGTCCAGGTAAAGCCGGGTTTAAGAAGATAGGAAGGTATCGGTTCACCGGCAGAGTAAAGGGTATTGTTCCAGTTGGTAGGATTAACAGTGGATTCAGTGTAATAAATACGCTGAATATCATACCCTTGTGTATTTACCTGATATTGAAGGATTTCTTCCGCTGTTTGTGCAAAACGCCGTTCGGCGTACCCGTTTCCCATATGCTGGAAATAGGCCGCATGCACAGCCTTGTTGTAAAAGGCAGAATCTTCGGGGGGATTTTTTTCATAAGCAAGGATCTTTGCCACTACATTGCCGGCTTCGGTAGCTGTGGTAACCGAAATCCTTCCGCGGGCCATATCCGCCACAAAGTCGTTCGAACCTCCCATACAAACAAAGTACAGGTCGGTGGAATAGGTACCGTAGCTCCCGGTAATTACCCTTCCCGGCACATCGGGATAATCGCCGATGATGAGTACAAAATCGGGTTTTGGGGTCCAGGCATTGTACCGCATGGTGATGGCGTTCTGTACGGTAGCTTCGCTCCAGGTGCTGCCGCTGATGATTTCCACTTTATGGCCAAGCTGCTGCTTCCAGGCAGCAAGCTCCTGGGCAGCAGCCAGATAGTTGGTATGGGTAATAATGATATAATCGGGATTGGCAGGTACCGGGGGTACGGGTCCACGGGCATCAATCTCCGCCTGGAGGCTTTCCCCGTTCAGGAACCAGCCCGGGACCATGCTCAGGAAATGGGCTGAATGCTGGTTGGGATCCAGAAAAGCCCCCCCGCCCGAAAAGGTGACTTCAAACTCCAGCAACCGGTACACCCGTAAAATGCCCTTTGCCGGATTGTACTGCACCGGGTTTATATTGAACACTCCGAAAGATATCTCCCTCACAAAATGGGTCCCTTCAAGCGCAACCGGTTCCCCGGGATACATACGGTCCTGACGGTAAAAAGCTTCATCAATCTCAAAAAGGGGTTCTGCTGCCCCATAGGTATCAGTGGCAGGCTGCAGAGCCGGATGCACCGGGACCCTTAGCTGTATATCCTGAAACTCAGAACGGGTGATGCTGATTTTCACCGATGCACCTGCAGGGATGGCAATGAGCTCATTGGTAGTCGGCAATGCAGGCTTGCCCACCTCCTTGGTGTGGGTAAAATCCTCCAGCCTGACAAACTGATAGGGTTTCCCTTCAACAGATACCTGATGGAAGGTGGGACCGTCAAACTGCCATGTGACGCGGATGCCTTCGGTTCCCTGATCGTCGATCGCCCTGAGGTGGGATGACCGGGTCTGGGCTGAGAGCGACAGAACACTGAACAGCGCAAGAAATCCTGTAAAAATAAATCGGTTTAGGTACGACTTCATAGGTTAGCTTTTAAGATAGCGTACTGATAATTAATAAGATGATAAAAATTCCCCGGCAAATAGCCCTGCTAAATTATTAATTATTTCATTGTTAAGAATAGTCCGGCGTTTTTTTGTTTAACCGTTTGGTTGTTGATACGTTTGGTTGTTTAGTCGTTTAGCTGTTTGGTCGTTTGGTTGTCCTGATAGAAGCAAAAAATTTATCTTTGGGCGATGAATCTGAACGATACGATAGTTGCCATCTCCACCCCTGCCGGATCGGGCGCCATTGCGGTGATCAGGATGTCCGGAGCAGGTTGCGTGCCATTCCTGGAGTCCCGTTTCAGTTCCCGCAGCGGGAAATCCCCGGTGGTTCCGGGCAGGGTGATGCTGGGATATATCTCAGAAGGAGATGAGGTGATTGATGAGGTGCTGGTCACCTGGTTCAAAGGGCCGCACTCTTACACGGGCGACGATGTGGCGGAAATCAGCTGTCACGGATCGGTGTATATACAGAACCGGCTGCTGCAGGTGGCCATCGCCAGCGGAATACGCCTTGCAGAACCTGGTGAGTTCACCTTCAGGGCGTTTATGAACGGCAGGATGGATCTGGCGCAGGCCGAAGGGGTAGCCGACCTCATTGCCTCTGCCACCGGCTACCAGCATCGCTTTGCCCTGAAACAGATGCGGGGTGGAATATCCGGCAAGCTGAAGGAGCTGAGGGGTAAGTTGGTAAACTTTGCCTCCCTGCTGGAGCTCGAACTCGACTTCAGCCAGGAGGATGTGGAGTTTGCCGACCGGGGTGAGCTCATAAGCCTCCTGGAAACCATCGCTTCGGAATTGCAGAGGCTGTCTGATACCTTCAGGCAGGGAAATGCCCTGAAGCAGGGGATTCCGGTTACCATTGCCGGCAGGCCCAATTCGGGAAAATCGACGCTGCTCAATGCCCTGCTGCAGGAAGAACGGGCCATCGTTTCGGAGATTCCAGGTACCACCCGCGATGCCATCGAAGATACCCTGGTGATCTCCGGTATCCCTTTCAGGTTCATCGACACTGCCGGTTTACGCGCTGAACCTGAGATCATTGAGGCCATGGGCATCGAAAAAACCTGGGAAAAGATCAGTCAGGCCGCTATCATCCTGTATGTGTTTGATACTTCTGAATCCACGATTGATGCGGTGAAAGAGGAACTGGCAGAACTCAGCCTGAAAATGAAGGAAGTGATGAGCGAAGAAGAACTGGCAGGCAAAAAGGTGATTATTGTGGGGAATAAAATAGACCGGCTGATGGAGTTCCCGCACCATTTCCGCGACTGCATGGAACTGGAGGTGGTATTTATCTCGGCCAAAAGGCACGAGAACATGCAGCTGCTGACCGATGCCCTGCTGCACAACACCGATACCTCCCTGTTGCAGGAAGAGCTGGTCATCACCAGCCTGCGACATTACGAAGCACTGCAGGCAGCCCTCAAAGCCATCAGCGATGCCCACACAGCCATGATCCATAACCTCCCGGCCGACCTGGTGGCTACCGATATCCGGGAAACGCTCTACCACATCGGCCTCATCACCGGCGAAATCTCTACTGATGAGCTGCTGGGGAACATCTTCGGAAGGTTCTGCATCGGAAAGTGATGATTTATGAGCGAGTTAGAGACATGTTGGTAAATGAATAAAAAAAACACCCAGGTAAAGATAATTCTGATAATAAACTTTTACTTTTGTATGGTTCAATTATTCACTTAAATCTTTATTATGATGAAAAAAGTTACTCTGTCAGCGATCGCAATGTTGTTTCTGGCCGGTATGCTCTCGGCACAGGTCAACGAGCAAAGCCCGGTATTCTCGAAGAGTGTAAACTCTGTGAAAGGAGTCTGGGATGTACTTACCACCTTCAACACCGCAATGCCGGGTGAACAGGCCGTTGAAATCAGTGGCCAGTACATTTACACTGCCATGTGGCAAACCAGCGGAATGATCCGCAAGTACAATTCCTTAACCGGTGCCATCGCCGATTCATTTGAGATTCCGGGTGTGGCTGCAGGTATCAGGGATCTGTGCTTCGACGGGACTTACTTCTATGGCCGCGCCGGTGCCACCGGAAGCAGCATTTATCAGATGGATTTCACCACCAAAACCCTGGTGAGCACCATTTCATTAGGTAGCGCAACCGTAAGGCACCTCTGCTATGATCCTACCCTCGATGGCGGCAATGGGGGCTTCTGGGCAGGTGACTGGGCAACCCTGAGTTCACACAAAAAAGACGGAACCCTCATCTCTTCCGTTACCGTTCCCACAGAATTTGCCAGCAATTATGGCAGCCAATTCGACAATGTAACCGCCGGAGGACCCTACATCTGGTTCTTCAGCCAGGATGCCACTGCCCCCAAGGTTGATATCGTGCAGTACCATATTGCCAGCAATAGCATTGTAAGCACCCACGACTGCTCCACCGTTCCAGGAATTGATGCTGCCAATGCACTCGCCGGTGGATTGGGCGGTTCAAGCACCGTGATTCCCGGAAAATTCATCCTTGTTGCCAATGTTCAGCAAGACCCCAATATGGTCATCATTTTCGATATGGGCAATGTGGGTATCAATGATCCGGAATCGGCTGGAGCTTTCAAACTCTATCCCAATCCGGCACAAACCATCCTCAATATCAATGCAGACAGCAGGATCAGCCATATTACGGTATTCAACGCTGTTGGACAAGTAGTTGAAGCCCCTGTGGTAAACAGCATGAACTACACCCTCAACACAGGCGATTATCAGCCGGGCGTGTATTTTGTACAGATTGCTTCCGAAAAAGGAACCTCAACCCGTAAATTCGTGGTAAGCGAATAGTTCCATAAAAACCATGACCAGTGAAAAGGTGCCCTTCGGGGTGCCTTTTTTTGTGCCTTTAATTCAAGGTTTAAAGATCAAGGTTCAAAAAAGAAAAAGTCAACTTGATGATGAATAGTTGTTGAAAAAAGTCAACCTATTTCAGGCAAGGTCAGGGACTCAACATTGATCATTGAACATTGATCATTGAGCATTCTTCCTGCATTCATTCCCCCATCAGCAGGATAAGCTCCTGATCGAGCCATGCCAGGAAGCGGTAGTTGGCCAGCAGGGTAAAGATCGTTTCTTTGTCTATGCACCGGTTGGCCTCTTCGAAAGCTGCCATGGCAGGTTCCAGGGATTTCATTTTCAGGAAGGCGTAACATTTCAGCATATATGTATTAGGATTGCCAGGGCTGATCTGAGCCGCGGTTCCAATCCACGGCAACGAGGCTTCGTACTCGTTGTTTTCTATGAACATCTCTGCCCTGCCGATATGCACTGTATAGTTCATGGAATCAAGCGCCAATGCCCTGGAAAAGTAAAATCCTGACGAATCTTTCTGCCCATTGAAATAGAAATCCCTGCTCAGGTTCCGGAGCACATGAAAGGAGGTGCTGTCGAGCTCCAGCGCTTTGCGGTTGAGTCGTATGGCAAGAGCCCTGGCCGTATCCGCCACGTCATGTGCTACCTCTGCCAGGTGTAAGGCCGTAAGCTGCTTGTCGTTCAGCGGTTTCAGGTACAGACCCATCTCTTCGGGCTGAGGAAGCACAGTGAAGTTTTTACGGTAATAATCATCCGAAAGAAATTCCCGGCTGGTGGTCTCGTAATTGAGCCATGTGGTGTCGTTAAGGTACCAGCGCACAAACATGTGGCCGGGTACCAGCACCGGGTATAACCGGTACCCCCTGATGCGGTTGAAGAAGGTGTGAAACAGCAGCGAATTGTAATTACAGTCGAGAATGCGTTTGTCCATGGCTTCGGCTAACGTACCTACGGGACTGTAGATGAATCCGTAATGCTGTTCAACCAGAATGCTGAAGGATTGCAATACTTCGAGAACCTCTTCCTTTGTGCAAACAGAATCTCCGAAATCAATCGATTCAGCAGCTGAGGAAAAGATACTGTCGAGTAACAGCTCCGATGATCGGCTCACCTTCAGGCCCCATTGCTTCTCAGCCTTCAGTGCGTCATAGACATCCCGTTCCACCTCCTGCCCGGACATGACTAACGAAAAGAATACTAAAACCAGAACCACTGCGTTTTTTACCATGCACTTTTCTTGTTGTGTTTTGTTAACCAGTTCCAACTCCTAACTTCTAACTCCTAACTTCTAACTAAATCCTTCCATATGGTGTAATAACTACAATACAACGGCTTTAAGTATGTTACAAGGTTGATATTGTAAATCTGCATCCTATGAAGAACATTGTGCCAGTGTTTGTTTTCCTGCTTTTTCTTACGACCCTTACCTCCATGGCGCAAACCATCAGTTTCAGGATTTCTGAACGTACACTGGAGCTGGGGGATTCTGCTGTACTGAAATGGAATGTGCAGAAGACCAAACGAAAAGACAGCTTATCTGTCACCGGTATTGAGGGGATGGCGCCGTTTAAGGGGGAGATGAAGGTTTCTCCGGAAAAGGATATCGTTTACACCCTCACCCATGTACGACGAAACAAGGTAACCAGACGAACTATCAAGGTAAAGGTGAATGGCCCGGAGATCATCGAATTCGAAGGGCCCGATACCGTGTTGTTCAGATCGCCCTGTCTGCTGCACTGGAAGACACGGTTTGCCACTGAGATTTCGGTGCAACAGGAGGCAGACCGGCTACCGGCATACGGATCCCTGATGGTTATGCCATCCTCCACGGTAACCTATACGCTGCAGGCCTGTAACCGTAATAAACGCTGTGTCAATGCAGTACACCATCTGCAAATCAGGGGTGATTATGTAAAAGGGCCCACAATGATCAGACCAGGGGAAACCGGGTTTCTGGAATGGAGGTTCATCGGGGCTTCCGGGGTGAGGCTCCATAAACCTGACACATTACTCCCGCAGGAAGGGACCCTGAAGATCAATCCCCGTTCTACAGAATTCTATCACTTCACCATAACCCGGAAAACAGAATCGGGTGCAGACAGTACCTACCAGATTGATGTGAAGGTCCCGGTGGTGAGGTCAGATTACATCACTGGTACCAAAAATTATGTGACACTGCCCACCGGAAGGAAGCTGGTGTTCGACATTTTTTCCGTGAACTGGAAGGATTATCCGGACGAAATAGTGTTGAAGGTGATGATAACCGATACGCTGGGCAATTATATCACCGGTCTGGCGCCTCCTTATCTAACTGAAGAACAGTCCCGTAAATTTTTCCGTGCAGTAATCGAAACTGTGGAGGGGAAAAGCTATCCCATCCTTGATTTCAGGGTAACGGAGATACGCTCCATGACCAGCACACCGCATGATATTGCGCTGGTACTCGATTACAGCGGTTCGATGAACGCATGGTTTCAGGAACTCGACGAGGCAACCCGGAAGTTCATACAGCGCAAACACAAGGCTGACCGCCTGGCCATCGTAAGGTTCGACGACAGCATCGGCACGGAAGCACCCCTTTCGGGTTCCATACAGGAACTCGAAAGCAAAGTAACCTTCAACAAAGGAAGGGACTATGGCGGCAGCACCGCGCTGAATGCCGCATCCGATGCAGGTATGCGGCTGCTGCCGGATTCTATGCGCGACCGGCACCTGATCATTATGACCGATGGATATGAGAACTCATCGATGTTCTACTGGGGCAAGTACTACACCTTTGCCACTGAAGTGTTGATGGCTGCCAGGAAAAAGCATATTACCCTCAATACCATTAACTTTCGCGGACAGGCGAACAGACCGCTGCTGGAGGCATTTGCGGACATGACAGGGGGCAAAGCCTATGAACTGGAAAATGAAAAGGAGATCGAGAAGGTCTTCTTCGAGCTCCAGCATCTGTACCACAATTATTACGAAATCAGGTATAAGCCTGCTCCTGCCGATGGAAACCGGCAGATTGAACTGTTGTATGCCGACAACACCGGAAAAACAGCCTCAGCGACCACCACGGCCTGGATTAAAGACTCCATGAATATCGAAGCTATTGAAAAAGAAGGCATTGAGCAGAGTTCCCTGTCACCCGTATATGGCAAAAAGATGATTTTGCAGCGGCAGGTGGTGGCACTGTTTGAATTTGACCGTTCAGACCTGGATTCATCAGCCATGCAGAAACTTGAGCAGGTGGTAATGTATCTCAAAGCCAACCCCGGCTGCGATATTGTGATCCAGGGGCACAGCGACTTGGTGGGCGACGAAGCCCATTGCCGACTCATTGGTAAAGCAAGGGCCGAAGAGGTGTATAACTATCTCAGGGGCAAAGGGATTTCTGCCTCAAGAATGACACGGGAAGGCAAAGGGAAAACAGAACCGGTATGGCCGGTAGAGGATCTGGAATGGAAAGCCCGCGAAAACCGGAGGGTTGAAGTGTTGTTTTTGAGTCCTTGAAATGATTATCAAGAGGTTAAGCCGAATCAGCTATTCTTCCATTTTTAATATCCTGACCACCTCTTCTTTTAGCTTTGGAAGGTGATTCACGATGATTCCCCACAGAATTATGTCATCAACTTTGTCATATCCATGGATTACCCAGTTTCTTGTGTCAATGATCCTTCTTGAGTTCTCTATTATGATGTCAGGTTCTTGCTTTGTCACTCTGTTTATTGCCTCACCAATAATTTCGATTTCCCTTTCGATAGCCCGTTTGAGTTTTTTATCGTTTCGAAAAGTTTCAAAATCTTTCTTCTCCCCAAAATAATCATTGATGGAATCTATTGATACCAGAACATCATACAGGTTCTTGTTTATTTCAGGCTTCATAAATCAGCACCTTGGTTTGATTTATACTTTCGATGAAATATGGATTTGAGAGTGAATTTTCGGTGATTATATCTATTTCACGTTTAAAAAGAGCTCTCAGAAGATAGTGGAGCTGAAAATAGTTTTCTGAATACTCCTCAGGTGATAAAGTGCCTTCAAAATCGATTATAAAATCTATATCACTATTCTCCCGGAATTTTCCGGATGCTACGACAGATCCAAATGCATACAGCTTACTTATTCTAAGCTGTTTACATATACGCTGCAACTCGGATTTCTTTTGCTCGATAATAGACTCCATCACAAGAAGATGTTATAAATTAAAAAATACTGAATTATAGAGTTGATCAAATTTCTTCAACACACAATCATTTTCAGAACAAAGATAATTCATTTTACTGATCATCAGGTAATGGATCCTCTGAAACCTCCGGCAACAGGTGGGCGGCATCGGTGGGGCTGAGGGATTCGACACTACGCAGGGTACGCCTGATGGCATTGGTACGTTTCCCCATGAGCTCGTCGATGGCGCCGCCTGCCGTGGTGATGTTCTTTTGCGCTTTCTCCAGCAGTCCGCCAAACTTCTCAAACTCGGTCTTCACTGCTCCCAGGATCGTCCATACTTCGCTGCTGCGCTTCTGCAGGTGGAGGGTTCGGAAGCCCATCTGCAAGCTGTTGAGAATGGCTGTCAGGGTTGTGGGTCCTGTAACCACCACCTTGAATTCGCGCTGCAGCTGGTCGATGAGGGATGAACGGCGGATCACTTCGGCATAGATCCCCTCGAACGGCAGGAACATCACAGCAAAGTCGGTGGTGTTGGGCGGATCAATGTATTTGTCGCGGATGTCCTTAGCCATTTTTTTGATGGTCTGTTCAAGGTTCCGGTTGGCCGTTTCGATGAGTGCCGGGTCACCCGTTTCATAGGCATCCACCAGCATCTCGTAGGTATCCCGCGGAAATTTTGCGTCGATGGGGAGGTACAGCGGTTTTTCGGGCAACTCGCGCCCCGGCAGCCTGATGGCGAACTCCACCAATTCGGTGGAGCCCTTTTTGGTGCGCACATTCATTTCGTACTGCTCCGGCGACAGCATCTGCTCCAGCAGCATCCCGAGCTGCACCTCGCCGATCCCGCCCCGCTGCTTCACATTGCTGAGTACCTTCTTCAATCCACCCACATCCTGCGCCAGGCTGCGCATCTCTCCCAGCCCACGCTGCACTTCATCGAGCTGCTTCCCAACCGTTTCGAAGGACTGCCCTATCCGCTCATTCAGGGTCTTCTGCATCTTCTCCTCCACTGTCTCGCGCATCTGATCGAGCCTCTTCTCTGTGCTCTGCACCAGCTTCTCCTGCTTCTCTTCAAGCTGACTGAACTTTTGCCGCTGCAACTCGTTGAACGACTGCACATTCTTGTCGAATCCCTCCCGAAACTCCCGGAACGACTGCAACATGGCCTCCGAGAGAGATTTCTGCATCCCGCGCATGGAGGCTGCCATCTCCTCACGCCCTTCACGGGCCTGACCCCTACCCTCTTCACGGTTCAGGAGAAACTCCTCCTTCAGACGCTTTTCGACCCCCTCCATCCCCTTCTGCAGGGCTTCCAGCTGCTGCATCATTCGGGCTGTTTCCCCGGAAGGCTTTGTGACCCTGATCATCATATAGATCATCATGATCAGAATTAATGCGTTTAAAATCAGAATGAAAATCAGTGGTAACGACATAGGAATCAGGAATTGGTACAACGGATCAACCCAGAGGTATAGCAGGCAGAATCTATACCCGCATCCTGCAAATGTAGTTGATTTCAGCTTCTTTTTCCAGCTGAAAGGCGGTAAAAACAAAATCTGCGGATTTCCGCGTGCTTTCTGCGGATTTCCGCGAGAATATTTTTTCTCTCGCTGAAATTCGCTGAAATTTCGCTGATAGACGCTGAAAGAAGTTTATGCTGATTTCCGCCAGATATTTTTTATATGCAAGAAAATCTTAAAGAATCGAGCATTTGTCAATAAATAATGTGAAGCAATTCTCCTTTTTCTGTATCTCAATCATATATACAAATAAAACAATGACTGAAAATGAGATCTCCTTCAAAATCCGTGGTGCTATTTACACGACCTACAAATCACTTGGACCTGGTTTATTGGAATCAAGTTATGAGGCTGTTTTAAAACACCTTCTATGCAAGGATGGATTATTCGTCCATTCACAGGCCCCTCTGCCACTTGTTTATGAGGAAGTAACACTTGATGTTGGCTATAGAATAGACTTGCTTGTTGAAAACAAAGTGATCGTTGAAGTCAAATCTGTTGAGCAGCTCACAGATGTACACTACAAGCAACTATTAACCTATTTGAAGCTTTCAGATAAAAAGCTTGGATTACTGGTTAACTTCAACACAGCCAATATGCTACACTCGATTCACCGAATTGTTAATGGTTTATGAGAATGATCTCTGCGGATTTCCGCGAACTTTCTGCGGATTTCCGCGAGAATATTTTTTCTCTCGCTGAAATTCGCTGAAATTTCGCAGATGCTTCGACAAACTCAGCACAAGTGGCGCTGAAATAAAATTCTGCGGATTTCCGCGTGCTTTCTGCGGATTTCTGCGAGAATATTTTTTCTCTCGCTGAAATTCGCTGAAATTTCGCAGATGCTTCGACAAACTCAGCACAAGTGGCGCTGAAATAAGGTTCTGCGGATTTCCGCGAGAATATTTTTTCTCTCGCTGAAATTCGCTGAAATTTC
>ERZ795054.401-NODE-401-length-58124-cov-9.641185_pt1 | contig 58124 bp, 45 predicted proteins | sample MGYA00375138_ERZ795054 | MGnify/ENA primary metagenome ERZ795054 (study PRJEB30183, sample SAMN05720215) | anaerobic digester metagenome | isolation source: active sludge of municipal wastewater-treating anaerobic digesters | place: USA | collected 2014-12-23 ... | reverse complement strand
CCTAGGCGGGATCCTCGGGGGAGCAGTGGGCGGCGGACAGGCCGCTCGCGCCCGAGATCTCGAAGGCGGGGCCCCGGTGCCCGGAGATCCGGACCCCGAGGAGCATCATGTTCGAAACGTTGCGCGCCACCAAGCCGGAGCGCGAGCGCGGCTCCACGAAGTCGGCCATCTCGGGGGGGGCGGGCTCGTCCTCGCCGCCCATCTCGATCGAGACGTCGGAGAGCGATAGGCCCTCCACGGGGGACTCCGGGAGCCCGTCGATCCAGGCCGCGGCGACCCGCGCGCCCCAGGCCGTGATCGAGGAGAGGGCCAGGCCGCGGATCGACGGCGTGCCCGGGCCCCGCTCGCGGCGCCCGAGGTCGGAGACCTCCGGGTCTCCCCAGGCCCCGCAGCCGTAGCGCATGTTGATCGCCAGGGGGCAGAGCACGTCGGTCATGACGAGGTTGGATGCGCGGACCCGCTCCACCGAGCCGCCGCGGCCGCGCCTGGTCTTGACGCGGATGCCCCGGTCGGTGCCGCGGAGCACGCAGTTGGAGATCGCGACGTTGCGCACCCCGCCGGACATCTCGCTGCCGATGACGACGCCGCCGTGGCCCCGCTCGAGCACGCAGTCCGCGATCACGATGTCCTCGCAGGGCCGCACGAGGTGGCCGCGCTCGTCCTCGGTGCCGGCCTTGATGGTGATGCAGTCGTCGCCGACGCTCACGTAGCAGCCGAGGATGCGCACCTGGGAGCAGGAGTCGGGATTGATGCCGTCGGTGTTCGGGGAGTCGGGGGGATTGCGGATCGTGAGGCCCTCGATGAGGACGTCGCGCGAGCGCTGGGGATTGACGGTCCAGCTCGGCGAGTCGAGGGCGGAGAAGTCCCGGAGGAGGATCCCCTCGCAGTCCTCGAGGGCGATGAGCCGCGGCCGCGGGCGCTCGAGCCGCTTCTCGCGGAAGGCCTGCCACCAAGCCTCGCCCCTCCCGTCGATCTCGCCCCGGCCGGTGACGGCGATCCGGCGCGAGCCCGAGGCGTGGATGAGCGAGGCGTGGACGAGCTGGGTGCTGCCCTCCCAGCGCGACTCGACGAGGGGGTAGTCCCGCGGGTCGCGGCTGCCCAGGAGGCGGGCCCCGCCCTCGAGGCGGAGCTCGACCCGGTCGCGGAGGAAGAGGCTGCCGGACTCGTAGCCCCCCGGGGGGAGGAGGACGGTCCCGCCGCCCGCGGCCGCGACCGCGTCGATCGCGGCCTGTATGGCCGGCCCGTCCTTCGAGCGGCCGTCGCCCCGGGCGCCGCGGGCCTTGACCGAGAGGGCGCCGGAGGGCTCGAAGCCGAGCTCGCCGCTCATCCGCGGCCCCGCGCGCGCTCGTACTCGATCGAGGCGAGGACGAAGGGGCCGACGCCCTTGTAGTCGTCGTCCTTGCGCGGCTCGCGCACGTAGTACTCGTAGCTCCCGTCGCGGTAGGGCACGCCCCCGAGCCCGGCGACCGAGCAGGTGCCCGTAAGGCGGGCCCGGCCCGGGCCCGCGGGGAGGAGGAAGGTCGCGGTCGCCGCCTCGAGGGCCCGGGAGGCCAGGCTCCCGTACTCGGCCGGGGGGAGGAGGCCGAGGCGGAGGGCCTTGGCCAGGGAGTAGGCGAACATGGAGGAGGCCGAGGCCTCGAGGTAGTTGCCCTCGCGGCCGCCCTGGTCGAGGACCTGGTACCACAGGCCGCTGCCCGGGTCGCGGACGGCGGCTATCGCGGCCGCGAGCCTGCGGAGGATGGCGCCCAGGACGCCTGAGCCGGGATGGCCCGCGGGGAAGAGCTCGAGGCAGTCGACCAGGGCCATCGAGAACCAGCCCATGGCCCGGCCCCAGAAGTGGGGCGAGCAGCCGGTCTCGGGATTGGCCCAGAGCTGGCGGCGGCTTTCGTCCCAGGCGTGGTACAAAAGGCCCGTCCTCGGGTCGCGGGCCTTCGATTCGACGAGGGCGAACTGCGCAGCGACGTCGTCCAGGTACTCGGGCCGGCCGTATTCGATCGCATAACGCGTGCGGAAGGGCTGGGCCATGTACAGGCCGTCGAGCCACATCTGGTCGGGGTAGATCCTCTTGTGCCAGAAGCCGCCCGAGGCGGTGCGCGGCTGGGAGGCGAGCTGGGCGTCGAGGCGGGAGAGGGCCGCGCGGAAGCGGCCGTCGGGATCGGGGAGGTCGAAGAGGTTCTTGCCGGGATTCACCTGGTCGAGGTTGTGCTCGTCCTCGCGGTAGCCCTCGATGGAGCCGTCCGCGCGGATCAGGGAGCCGGCGAGGCGGGAAGCCTCGGCGGCCATCGCCCCGTCTCCCCACTCCTCGCCCGCGGCCCGGAGGGCCATGAACAGGAGGCCGTGCTCGTAGTGCCAGCTCGCCTTGCCCGGAGCGTAGGCGCCCAGGACCGAGCGCCCGAGCGCGAGGCCGGCCTCCCGGCCCGGACGCAGGGCCGACGCCGGCCCGGTCTCGCCTGTATCTGCCATCTTCGTAAACCCCTGAGGATAAAGCGGCGCGCCTGAGCCTGGATGCCCCGGCGGGCCTACGCTATTCGGCCCATATTATGGCGAGGTATCGGGAGTAATTTTCCGGACTACTTTTGGACAATACCGCCGCGGGGCCCCGGGCGGGGCCCCTCCCCGGGCCGAGCGGCCCGGGGTCTCGGGGGGAGCCGAGGGCCCCTGCCGGGCCTTAATCCATTATGCCCGGCAGTCCTGCCGGGCCCTAATCCATTATGCCCGGCAGTCCTGCCGGGCCCTAATCCATTATGCCCGGCAGGGCGAAGTAGTCCCGGGCGTTGCGGTAGGAGATGTCCTGGACCATGGACCCGAGGAGCTCGAAGTCGGCGGGGGCCTCGCCACCCTCGACCCAGCCCCCGACGAGGCCGCAGAGGATGCGGCGGAAGTACTCGTGCCGGGGGAAGGAGAGGAAGGAGCGCGAGTCGGTGAGCATGCCGACGAAGCGGGAGAGGAGGCCGAGGTTGGCCAGGCTCGTCAGCTGCCGCGTCATGCCCTCGATGTGGTCGCAGAACCACCAGGCCGAGCCGAGCTGGATCTTGCCGGGGACGGAGCCGTCCTGGAAGGCCCCCATGACCGTCAGGAGGGAGTCGTAGTCGCCGGGGTTGAGGGAGTAGAGGATGGTCTTGGGCAGCCTTCCCTCGGCCTGGAGGGCGTCGAGGAAGGAGGCGAGGCCCCGGGCCAGGGGGAGGTCGTCGGAGGCGTCGTAGCCCGTATCCGGCCCGAGGCTGGCGAACTGGGCCGAGTTGAGGTCGCGCAGGGAGCCCATATGGAGCTGCATGGCCCAGCCGCGCCGCGCGTCCATGCGGCCGACCTCGGCGAGGAGGGCCGCCTTGAGGGCCTCTGCCTCGGGGCGGGGGAGGGCCTTCCCGGCGAGGGCCGCGGCGAAGGAGGCCTCGGCGGCCGCGGCGCCGGCCGGCCGGGCCAGGGGGGCGAGGACGGCGTGGTCCGAGGAGCGGCAGCCCAGGGCGTGGAAGGCCTCGTGGCGCTTCTCGAGGGCCTCGACCAGGCCGCGGCAGCTCGAGATCGCGGATCCCGCCGCGGCGCCGAGGCGCTCGAGGTAGGCCTTCCACTTCGCCGAATCCTCGAAGGCGAGGGCCTTGTCGGGCCTGAAGGTAGGGACCATGACGGGCTCGCCGGGCTTGCGTCCGGCCGCGTAGGAGCGGTGCCAGGCGAGATCGTCCGCGGGGTCGTCGGTCGTGGCTATGGCCCGGACCTTCATTTTCATGAGGAGGGACCGGGCCCCGAAGCCGGGCCCGGCGAGCTGGGCGTTGCAGGCCTCCCAGATCGCGGGGGCGCTCCGCTCGGAGAGGAGCTCGTCGACGCCGAAGTAGCGGCGCAGCTCGAGGTGGGCCCAGTGGTACAGGGGATTGCCGACGAGCTTCGGCACGGTGCGTGCCCAGGCGAGGAAGGTCGCGTAGTCGGGCTTGCGGCCGGTGATGTCGGCCTCGGCCACGCCGTTGGCCCGCATGGCCCGCCACTTGTAGTGGTCGCCGCCGAGCCAGGCCTCGGCGATCGTCCCCAAGGGGGCGTCGGAGGCTATGGCCGCGGGCGGGAGGTGGCAGTGGTAGTCGATGATCGGCATGGCCTCGGCGTAGCCGTGGTAGAGCCGCCGCGAGCTCTCGTCGCGGAGGAGGAAGTCCCGGTCCATGAACGCGCTCATAGGGTCACCCCGTCCTTGAATATGGCTATCTCGCGGTAGCCGTTCTGCTCGGCCCTGGCGGGCCGGCCCTCCGCCGTCGCGATCGCGAGGCCGAGGAGCTCGACGGCCAGCTCGTCGAGGCTCGCGCCCTCGAGGAGCCTGCCCGCGTCGAAGTCGATCCAGCCGGGCTTGCGCCGGGCCAGCTCGCCGTTCGTGGCTATCTTGAGGGTCGGGGCCGCGGTCCCGTAGGGCGTGCCCCTCCCCGTCGTGAACAGGACGAGCTGCGCGCCGGCGGCGACCAGGGCCGTGCTCGACACGAGGTCGTTGCCCGGGGCGTAGAGGAGGGAGAGGCCCTTGGCCCGGGCCGCCTCGCCGTAGCCGAGGACCTCGGCCACGGGCAGGGCCCCCGACTTGCGGATGCAGCCCAGGGACTTCTCCTCGAGGGTGGTGATGCCGCCCTCCTTGTTGCCCGGCGAGGGGTTCTCGTACACGGGCTGGCCGTGGGACTCGAAGTAGTCCTTGAAGGAGTTGACGAGCCTCACCGTGCCCTCGAAGGCGGCGCGGTCGGCGGCCCTCGCCATGAGGACGGTCTCGGCCCCGAACATCTCGGGCACCTCGGTCTGGAGGATCGAGCCCCCCGCCGCGGCAAGGAGCTCGCTCGCCCGGCCCACGACGGGGTTCGCGGTGATGCCCGAGTAGCCGTCCGAGCCGCCGCACTTCACGCCGATGGACAGCAGGGCGAGGGGAAGCTCCTCGCGGCGCCGGGAGGCGAAGGCCGGCGCGGCGCGGGCGATGAAGTCCCGGGCCGCGGCCTCCTCGTCGTCGACCTTTTGGAGCTCGATGAAGCCGACCCGCTCGGGATCGAAGGGGCCTAGCTCGCGCTTGAACTCCGGCAGGGTGTTGTTCTCGCAGCCCAGGGAGAGCACGAGGGTCGCGCCCGCGTTGGGGTGGGCAGCGAGGCGGGCCAGGAGGCGGCGGGTCGCGTCGAGGTCGCCCCCGAGCTGGGAGCAGCCGTAGGGATGGGTCAGGGCGAGGGCGGGGATGCCGAACTCCTCGCGGGCCATCCGGGCGAAGCGCTCGGCGCTCCCGTTGATGCAGCCGACCGTGGGGATCACCCAGAGCTCGTCGCGGACCCCGGCCCGGCCGTCGGGCCGGCGGTAGCCTCGGAAGCTCGGCCCGAGGCCCGAGCTCCGGAGGAGGGCCTCGGCCCCGGCCCGGCCGGGCCATTCGTAGGGCGGCGAGGCCTCGTAGTCCTGGCGGCCGGCGAGGGCGGTGGAGAGGTTGTGCGAATGCACCCAGGAGCCGGCCGGTATCCGGGCGGAGGCCCGGCCGATGGGGCGGCCGTACTTGAGCACGGCGCCTCCGGCCTCGACGTCGCGAAGCGCGATCTTGTGTCCCGCGGGCACGGCCTCGAGGGCCGCGGGGCAGGGGGGCGAGCCGGCCCCCGAGACCGAGGGCCGGTCGCCCGGGGCGAGGGGATCGACGGCCACGGCCACGGAGTCGGCGCCGTCGAGGAGGATGGCGCGCTTGGCTTCGCCCATCGCGGCCCTCCCTAGCGCCCGAGCGAGCGGGCCGTCGCGGCCCGCAGGGCAGCCTCGGGCCCCTCGGAGCGGATGGCGGCGAAGGACTCGGCGACGGCCTCGCGGAAGCCCGCGGCCGCGGGGAGCTCGCCGTCCCAGATAGAGGCGTCGGAGAGGGCGGCCTTGGCCACGGCCCGGGCGTCGCCGGCCTTCGCGGCCCGGGCGAAGCCCGCCAGGACCCGCTCGTCGTCCTGGACGGCCGCGCCGGAGCTGTAGCGCGCGATCAGGGCGGCCATCGAGTAGGCGACGAGCTCGGGGACCCGGCCGCGCTTGGCCGCGTAGGCGGCGAGGCTCGGCTCGAGGCGCGTGCGCCACTTGGAGGCCGAGTTCAAGGCGATGCTCTCGAGCTTGTGCTCCATGTAGGGGTTGGCGTAGCGGTCGAGGATCTTCGCGCAGTAGGCGCGGGCCTCGGCCTCGGGGCGGTCGAGGGAGGGCACGATCTCGCCCTCCATGAGCTGCCGCAGGGCAGGTCCGAGGACGGGGTGCTCGAGGCCTCCGCGCACGCTCTGGACCCCGAGTCCCAGGCCCGCCATGGCGAGGAAGGTGTGGCCGCCGTTGAGGATCCGCACCTTGAGGGTCCGGTAGGGCGTGAGGTCCTCGGTCCAGACGACGTTGAGGCCCGAGGCCTGGTAGGGCAGGATGTCCTCGCGGGGCCTGCCCTGGATCACGAAGATGTAGTAGGGCTCGGTGACGACGATGAGGGGATCGTCGACGCCCTCCTCGCGCTTGAGCGCCTCGCGGGCGGCCTGGTCGTAGCCGGGGACGATGCGGTCGACCAAGGTGTCGTAGAAGGAGCAGTCCTCGGAGAGCCAGCGCTCGAAGGCGGGGTCGGCGTACCAGCGCCGCGCGTGCTCGAGCACGTACTTCCGCAGGGTCTGGCCGTTCTTCTCGATGAGCTCGCAGGGCATGACCAGGAGGGCCGACTCCCTGGTCCCGCCGAGCGCGAGGTAGCGGGCCCGCAGGCCCTGGGTCAGCTTGCCCGGGTAGGAGGCGGCGGGCCGGTCCCCGGCGCGGTCGGTTTCGCGCATCGCGATGCCCGCCTCGGTGGTGTTCGAGGTGACGACCCGCAGGTCGGGGTCGGCGAAGGCCGCGAGGTAGCCCTCGAAGTCCTCGTAGCCGTTGACCAGCTTCGAGATGACCTCGACCTTGTCGCGGTCGCTCGCGACCCGCTCCCCCGCCTTGCCGCGGACGACGACGCGGTAGGAGCCGCGGCCCGCCTCGAAGTCGGGCGCGAAGGGGCCGGGGATGGTCTTGGCCACCGCGACCGAGCCGTCGAACCTTCCCGCCTCGCGCATCTTCTGGAACATCCAGTCCATGAAGGCGCGGAGGAAGTTCCCCTCGCCGAACTGGAGGACGCGGACCGGGTATCGCTGCTCTTCGTTGCTCATCTGGGACTCCTCGTGCTAGCGGCTGACGCGGCCCGAGCCGTCGCCCGAGGCGAGCCTCTCGACCTCGGCGCGGCTGACCAGGTTGAAATCGCCGGGGATCGTGTGCTTGAGGGCCGAGGCCGCGACCGCGAACTCGAGGGCCTTGGCCTCGTCGGCGTACTCGAGGAGGCCGAAGATCAGGCCCGCCGCGAAGGAGTCGCCGCCGCCCACGCGATCGACTATGTCGCACAACTCGTACTTGCGCGAGACCCGGAAGCCGCCCTTCCCGTCGAGGGCGGCAGACCAGCCGTTGCGGTCGGCCGACTTTGACTCGCGCAAGGTGATCGCGACGACCGAGAGCTTGGGGTAGCGCCGCCTCGTCTCCGCGGCCAGGGCCTTGTAGGACTCCGCGTCGATGCCGCCGCCGGCCTTCGCCCCGGGCGCCTCGATCCCGAGGCCGAGCTGGATGTCCTCCTCGTTGGCGATGAGGACGTCGGCGAGCTCGGCGAGCCTGCCCATCATCTCGGGGGCGGCGACGCCGTAGTTCCAGAGCTTCTTGCGGTAGTTGAGGTCGACGGAGACCTTGGCGCCGGCCTTCCTGGCCGCGGCCGCGGCCTCGATCGCCGCCTCGGCGGCCGAGCGCGAGAGGGCGGGGGTGATGCCCGTGACGTGGAACCAGTCGGCCCCGGCCAGGATCGAGGCCCAGTCGAAGTCGCCCGGCTTCATGGCCGCCGCGGCGCTGCCCGCCCGGTCGTAGACGACGTTCGAGGCGCGCTGGTCGGCCCCCGTCTCGAGGAAGTAGATCCCCGTGCGCTCCTTGGTCCTGCGCACCCGGGAGACGTCGACGCCCTGGGCGCGGAGGCTCCGGAGGGCGGCGTCGCCGACCGCGTCGCTCGAGAGGGCGGTGACGTAGCTCGCCTCCATCCCGAGGAGGGCGAGGGAGACGGCGACGTTGGCCTCGCCGCCCCCGAAGGTGGCCTCGAGGAGGGGCGACTGGAACAGGCGCTCGTGCCCGGGCGACTTGAGCCTGAGCATGAGCTCCCCGAAGCTGACTATCCTCTTCATCGCTGATCCTCCCGGGCCTCGGGCGGCGGCGAGCCGCTGCCTCGAAGCTTGTTGGTCGGGGCCGCGGCAGGGGCCCGCCCGCCCTCGACGTATTCTAGCGATTATGCTATAAGTGTCAATATATTTGGAACGATGGTCCATTTTTGGAGGATAGCGAGATGAACGAGCTCCTTGCGCGGATCGGCGAGATCGGCATCGTCCCCGTGATCAAGATCGAGTCGGCCCAGGCCGCCCCGGCCCTGGGCAGGGCCCTCGTGGCGGGCGGGATCCCGGTCGCCGAGGTGACCTTCCGGACCGCGGCCGCCGGGGAGGCCATCAGGGCCATGAGCGCCGAGGTCCCCGGCCTGGTCGTGGGCGCGGGCACCGTGCTCAGCGTGGCCCAGGCGGCGGCGGCCAAGGAGGCCGGGGCCCGCTTCATCGTGAGCCCCGCCTATATACCCGCCGTGGTGGACTACTGCCTCGGCGCCGGCCTGCCCGTCCTGCCCGGGGTCACCGGCCCCGACGGCATCGCCGCCGGCGTCGAGCGCGGCCTCGAGGTCTTCAAGTTCTTCCCGGCCGAGGCCTCGGGGGGCCTTCCCATGCTCGACGCCCTCTCCGCCCCCTTCGGCGGGATCAAGTTCGTGCCCACGGGCGGCATCGACGCGGCCAACGTCGGCGCCTACGCGCGCAAGGCCTATATCCTCGCGGTGGGCGGCTCCTGGATGGTCAAGGCCGATCTGATCGAGGCGGGGGACTGGGCGGGGATCGAGCGGCTCTGCCGCGAGGCGGTCCTGGCCCTCCACGGCTTCTCCTTCGCCCATATGGGCGTCAACGGAGCGAGCGAGGCCGAGGCCCGGGAGCGCGCGCGGCTCTTCGCCGAGCTCTTCGGCATCCCGGCCAAGGAGGGGGCCTCCTCGATCTTCGCCGGCGAGAGCGTCGAGCTGACCAAGTCGCCCTTCCCCGGGGAGCGCGGCCACATCGGCATCCGCTGCAACGACGTGGAGCGGGCGGCGGCCCGCTTCGCCGCCCTCGGCGTGAAGGCCAGGCCCGAGACCGCCAAGTCGGACAAGGGCAAGCTCAAGGCGATCTACCTCGAGCTCGAGATCGGCGGCTTCGCGATCCACCTCGTCAAGGCCTAGGCCGCATCAGGTCGGGGACCCGGCGCGCCTCCGCTCGGAGGCGGGCCTTCCCGCGCGCCGAGGCGAGGATTCCGGGCGCCCCGGCCCGGGGGATGAAGCAGGCTCCCATAGCGACGAGGCCCCCCTGGGCGAACAGCTCCAAGGAGGATCGGTCGAGGAGGGCCCGGAGCTCGAGCCGCCGCGGGCCGCCTGCGGCCGCGCCGGGCGCCGCGCAGCGCGCGACCCGGCCCGCGCAGGAGAGCTCGCCGGAGCCGGGCCTCCAGACGAGCTTGAGCCCCCGGAAGTCGATGGCCACCGGCGAGTCCTGGGCGGCCTCGATCTCGAGGCGCAGGTCGAGGGCCTCGCCCGAGGCTATCGGCCGGGGAGCCTCGCCGAGCTCGAGCTCGGCCGGCGCGCCCTCGGCGGCCGAGGCCCCGTCGAGCTCCCGGACCGGCCGCCTCGCGATCCTCGGCCCCTCGGGCGTGGGGGCGAGGGAGAGCTCGGTCGGGATGCCCATCTGCTGGCTGAAGGCCTCGCCGGGGTAGCTCCCGCCCCGCATCCAGGCGACCTGGATCCGCCGCCCGTCGGGGACTTCCGAGAAGGTCTGGGGCGCGTAGAAGTTCGGGCCCAGCTCCGGGGCGAAGGGCCCCGATTCGATCGCGTAACGCGTCCCGTCGAAGCTCCCCAGGCAGTAGCCTCCGTCCGCCGCCATGAGGACCCAGGTCTCGCCCCCGCCGGGGGCCGCGAGGGGGAAGAGGTCGGGGCACTCGCCGGAGCCGGGCAGCTCGAGGTCCTGGATCCTCTCCCAGGAGCGCAGGTCCTCGGAGGCGAGGAGGGCGAAGCTCGTGCCCTCGATGAAGAGGGCCATGATCCAGCGGCCGCTGGGCTCGTGGCGGAAGACCTTGGGGTCCCGGCTCATGAAGCCGATCGGCGCGAGGACGGGGTTGCGCCTGTCCTTCTCGAAGCTCCGGCCGTCGGCTGAGTAGGCGAGGCACTGGGTCGAGCGGCGGCCGAGGGAGCGCAGCGAGGTCGAGCCGGCCGCGGTGTAGGCCAGGACGAGGCGCTCCCCGCCGGGGAGCTCCGGGCCGCGCTGCACGACGGCGCTGCCGGAGAACATCGTGCCCAGGCGGTCCGGCGAGAGGGCCAGGGGGAGCTCCTCCCAGGACAGAAGGTCGCGCGAGACCGCGTGGCCCCAGTGCATGTTGCCCCACTCGACGCCCTTGGGATTGTGCTGGAAGAAAAGATGCCATTCGTCTTTGAAGAAGCACAGGCCGTTGGGATCGTTGAGCCAGCCGCGGCGGGCGCTGAAGTGGTAGGCGGGGCGGAGGAGCTCGGCCCCGGGCCCCCGGGGGATCCTCCGGTAGATGCCGCGCATCAGGCCTCCTTCCGGCTTTCCGCGGCCGCGAAGAGGGGGAGGGCCGCGAGGAGGGTTCCCGCGGCCGCCACCTGGAAGAGGAGGGGCGTGGGTATGAAGCCGGCCTTGCCGTCGATCACCGTGGGCAGGCCGTAGCTCGAGGCCAGCCAGCCCCCGATGAGGGGGCCGGGGATCATCGTGGCCGTCACGCGGAAGAAGAGCTCGTAGCCCTGGAACTGGGCCCTCGACTCCTCGGGGAAGAGGTCGCGGCACCAGGCCCCCGTGGCGATGCTGAAGGCGGCGATGGGGAGGATCCAGAGCACCCCCGTGGCCACGAGGGCGGGGAAGGAGCGCGAGAAGGAGAAGAGGAGAAGCCCGGCGAACTCGCCGGCCACGGCGAGGAGGGCCAGGGGCTTGCGGCCCCACTTGTCCGCGGCGCGGCCCAGGGGGTAGGCCATGGCGATGCCGCCTACGAGGATGGCGACGGCGACGAGGGCCGAGGAGGCGGCCTGGTCCAGCTCGAGGAAGCGCTGGAGGTAGATCAGGAGGTAGGAGAAGAAGACGTTGAAGGAGAGGTTCCAGACCGCGACGCCGACGAGGACGAGGAGGAGGTTCCGGTTCTCGCGCAGGACCTCCCAGCGGAAGGTGCCGGCGATCTGCCGCCAGTAGCCCTCGCGGGGGGGCTCGGGGGGCTCGGGCTCGCGCACGAAGCGCCCGCCGGCGAGGCCCATGGCGACGACCAGGCCGCCGACGAGCCAGAAGAAGGCCGAGTAGCCCCAGGCCTGGACGACGAAGCCCGCGCCCCCGTAGGTGACCAGGAGGGCTATCCAGCGCAGGGCCTCGAGGGCCCCGAGGGTGGAGCCGCGGTTCTCGACGGTGGTGATGTCGGTGACGTAGGCGTTGAAGGCCGCGTCGTTCGAGGTGGCGCCGAAGAAGGTCATGACGCAGTCGAAGAGGATGGCCATTGCCACGCCGAGGTAGGCCGGCTTGAAGACGGCCGCGAGGGGGAAGAGGGCGGTCACGGCGCCCCAGGCCAGGTAGCCTCCCACGAGGAAGAGCTTGCGGCGGCCCCAGCGCGCGCTCCGGCTCCGGTCGCTCAGGGTGCCCATGAGGACCGTGGTGAGGAAGGAGACCACGGCGGTGATGGCCACCATCCAGGAGATGGGCCGGGGATCGGGCATGATCTCGTCGTAGAGGAAGGTGTTGAAGAACTGGTTCTCCACCGCCCAGGCGAGCTGGCCGGAGAAGCCGAAGAGGAAGAGCCCCGCCCTCGTCGCCGGGGAGAGGCCGCCCGCCTTGCGCCGTCGTTCCATGTTCCTTCCTTTCAGACGAGGATCCCGGCCTCGAGCTCCCGGCCGCCGAAGCGTCCCAGGGCCCTGCCGCCGATTATAAGATCGACTAACGCGTCGCCGAGCCCTGGGGCCTTCATGAGGAGGGGCCCCGGGGAGCGCTCGAGCTCGAGCTCGATCCGGCCCGGCCCGACCGAGGAGGCGAGGACGCGGCAGCCGTCGACCGCGAGGGCCCTGCCCCGGGGCGCGTCGACGAAGAGGTCGCCGAAGCCCAGCCGGGCGAGGGCCGCCGAGCTGGCGGCGCTGCCCGAGCCCCAGTCGGGCATTATATACCCGGGGATGGGGGCGTCGAGCCCCGAATGCCCGTAGTTCTCGGGCAGGGCGCCCCGGTCCTCGTCGCCCTCGAGCCGGCGCATGAGGGCGAAGGAGGCGCGGAGGGCGGCGGCGCCGCGGAGGAAGAGCTCCTCCTCCCCGCTCCGCGCGTACCAATCCATGAGGAGGTTGGCGAACTGGGCCTGGCGGGCGTCGCTCCACTCGGCGTCCGTGTTCATGACGCCGAAGCCGCCCGCCGCCCGGAATCCGATGAAGGGCGGGGACCAGAGCTGCTGGTGCAGGAGGAGGAGGTCGAGGGCGGCCCTTCCATAGCGCGCATACCGCGGCTCGCCGGTGGCGTCGGCGAGGGAGCCCAGGAGCTCGGCCGCCCAGTGGAGGCAGAGGCTCCCCTGGGGCGGGATGCCCGAGCGGCGGTCCCGCCACCCGAGCCGCTTGGGCGAGCAGGAGTAGTGGACCTCGGGATCGGACCAGGCCTGGCGGGGGAAGACCTCGCGGACGAGGAAGTCCGCGACCCGGGCCGCCCCCGCGCGGTACTCCTCCCCGGCGCCCGAGTCGGCCAGGGCCGCGAGGAACATGCCGGCCGCGGCCGCCGTGGCGCCCTCGCGGAGCTCGGGCCGCGCCTCGGGCCGGCCCCGGCTATCCACCTCGACCCAGGCGGGTATCGCGCCGGAGGGGAGCTGGGCCCGGAGGAGGAAGGCGCCGAGCTCGAGGCAGCGCCCCAGGAGCCGCTCGTCGCGCTCGAGGTGGCGGTAGGTCCTGAGCATCCACAGCCCCGTCCAGGCCGCGTCCGCCGTGCCGTAGGCGGAGCCGAAGCGCCAGACCCTCGTGCCGGGCACCCAGCGTCCCCCCTCCCTCGCGGAGGCCAGGACGGCGGGGAAGATGCCCCCGGCCGAGGGCGCGGCGAGGGCGAGCTCGCGCATCGCGCGGGCCTTGGCGAGGAGCCCCTCGTCGGCCCAGAGCCCGCCGTAGTACGCGAGGCCGAAGGCGGTCCTGACCTGGTTGAAGAACAGGCCGTTCCAGGCCTGCTCGAGGAGGCCCCGCGCGCTCGAGCCGGCCAGCTCGAGCTTGTCCCGGAGGCGGAGCGTGGGCGTGAGGAGGTAGTTGAGGGCTATCCGGGGCGTCGGGTCGTTCCGGAGGGGGAGGCCGAGCGCCTCGAGGCGGGGCCGGACGATCCGGACGCAGAGGAAGCCGGCCCGCCGCGGCCCCTCGGGGCCGGGGAGCTCGCAGTCCCGCCATAGGCCGTAGCGGCCGACGAGGCAGCCCAGGGCCTCTCGGACCAGGAGCTCGAGGCGGGGCTCGCCCGAGCCCGGCTCCGGCCCCGGGCTCGGCGGCGAGGCCGCCCGGCCCAGGCCGCTCCGGGACCAGAGGAAGCGGAGGAGGGCCGAGGGGGCGAGGGGATCGGCCTCGGTCTCGAGGATGAGGGAGTAGGCGAGCTCGATGCAGCTCCCGGGCTCGAGGCGGGCGGGCCTTCCCGTCAGCCGGTAGAAGACGTGGGCCCGGGGCTCCTGGCCGGCGGCGCCAAAGGCGAGTCGGGCGGGCTCCCCGGGGCCTCGCCTGGTCTCGAGCCCGAGGAAGCGGGGCAGGGGGGAGGCCGTCCAGGCCGGGCCGAAGGCGGGGACGAGGGAGAGCTGGAACTTCCCTCGCCGCAGGATGGCGCAGGGGGAGCGGAAGCTGTGCTGGCCGGCGACGTCGCCCGCCTCGGGCGCGAGGTTGGGGAGCCAGGCGCAGTCGGGCTCGCCTTCGGGGAGGAACTCGTACTCGCAGCTGATGGAGACGAGCTCGAGGCCCTCGCGGGCGCGGAGGCGGAGCCGTATATCCCAGCCGGGAAGCTCGGCCGCGGGAGAGAAGGCGGCTTCGATCCCGAAGGCCGGCCGCTCGAGCCGGGCCGCGAAGGCCCCGCCTGCGAGCGCCTCGGCCGCGTCGTAGCCCAGGCTGAGGGGGGCCGAGCCGCGAAGCTCGACGAGGAGGCGACCCCGGGCCAGGGGGCGGCCCGAGGCCGCGTGCTCCTCGCGCAGGCCCCCGCCGCCGGCGGCGAAGCGCAGTTCGGACCCGCTCACGGGGCCTCGAAGGCGAGCTCGTCGACGAGGAGGACCCGGGGGCAGCCGGGGACCCGGCGCCAGGCCTCGTCGTTGGTCAGGACCGCCCCCGCCCCGATGGAGGCGGCGGTGGCGATATGGAAGGCGTCGGCGAGGCCGAGGCGGGGCCTCGTCGAGGCGAGGAGGAGGGCGGCCCCCTCGGCGATGGAGACCTCGATCGGCTCGAGGCGGATCAGGGAGGAGTCGGCGAGGAGGGAGCGGCAGGCCCCCGCCCCGGCGGCCTCGCCCTTGGCCAAGGCCCCGGCGAGGAGCTCGGTCCAGGCGAGGGCCGAGGCCGCGAGCCGGAGGCCGCCCGCCCGGGCGGCGGCGGCGAAGGAGGCGAAAACCGAGCCTCGGGGGCTCCCGGGCCCCTCCTCGAGGTAGTAGACGAGGGGGCCTGAGTCGACGAGGACCAGGCAGCCTTCCGGGAGATCGAGCTCGCCGAGGTCGATCATGGAACGAGTATACGGTGCAAGCATTGGCGCTTCAATGGCGCCGGGGCCGCGCATGCCTATACTGGAAGCAATGGCGCTCAGTACCGGCTCCCTCATCCTCGCGGCCCTGCTCCTCGGTCTCTTCGTCCTGGTCCTCCGGGAGCAGCGCCGCAAGGCCCGATACGCCGAGGCGAAGGCGCGGGAATACGCCGCCATGTCCGAGGCCCTCGTCCTCAACTCCCCGCGGGGCGTCCACTTCTACGAGCTCGACGAGGGCGATCGCCTCGTCTTCTCGGGCTACAACCGGGCCGCCGACCGCATCCTCGGCATCGACCACGCGAGCCTCATCGGGAAGAGCATCGGCGAGGCCTTCCCCGGCCTCGTCGAGACGGAGGTACCCGCCCGCTACCTCGAGGCCGCCCTCGAAGGCAAGGCCTGGCAGACCGAGCAGGTCCAGTACGAGGAGGGGCGGATCAAGGGCGCCTACGAGGTCATCGCATTCCAGACGAAGCGCCGGGCCATGGCCGCCGTCTTCTCCGACATCACCGAGGCCAAGCGCGCCTCCGAGGAGCTCGAGCGGCAGCGGGCCTTCACCAAGGCCCTGATCGAGAGCCTGCCGGGCATCTTTTACCTCTACGACTACCCCGGCCTCAAGCTCCGCTGGTGGAACCGCAACCATGAGACGGCTTTCGGCTACGCCACGGAGGAGCTCGCCGGCATGGACATCCGCTCCTGGCACGTCCAGGAGGCGAAGGCCGCGGTCCTCGAGGCGGTGGAGGCCTGTATGCGGGAGGGCTCGGCCCAGGTCGAGGCCCCCCTCGTGGCCAAGGACGGGAAGCGGACTCCCTACCTCCTCACCGGGACCCGCTTCGAGTCGGGGGGCGAATACTTCCTCATAGGAGTCGGCATCGACATCTCCGAGCGCGTCGAGGCCGAGGAGGAGCTGCGCCTCCTCAACCAGGAGCTCGAGGAGCGGGTCGTCGAGCGCACGAGCCTCCTCTCCGAGGCGAACGCCAACCTCCAGGGGGCCCTCCGCGAGCTCAAGGCTTCCCAGGCCAAGATCCTCCTCAGCGAGAAGATGGCCGCCCTCGGCCAGCTCGTCGCCGGCCTCGCCCACGAGCTCAATACCCCCCTCGGGGCCATCCTCTCCTCCTGCTCGACGAGCAGGTCGGCGGCCTCCTCCCTGCCCGGCCTCCTCGCCCGGCACCGCGCCCTCTCCGAGCCCGAGGCCGCGGCCTTCGCCAGGATCTCGGCCGGCCTCGCCTGCGATCCCGTCTGGGCCGACCGGGCCGAGGAGCGCCGGCGGCGGAACGGGCTCAGGGCCTGCCTCGAGGCGGCCGGCCTCGCCGAGGCCTCCCTCCTGGCCGAGCAGCTCGTGGACTCGGGCTACGCGGGCTCGGGGGAGGAGCTCGCGGAGCTGGCCCGCCTGCCCCGCTTCGACGAGATCGTCGAGATGGCCCACGACATCGGCTCGATCTGCCGCGCCGACTACATCATCCGGACGGCGGCCGAGAAGGCCGCCCGGGTCATCCTGGCCCTCCGCACCTACGCCCGCAGGGAGGAGGACGAGCGGCTCTCCCTCGCCGATCCCCGGGAGCAGCTCGAGACCGTCCTCGTGATCCTCGAGAGCAAGCTCAAGCGGGGCGTCGAGGTCCTGCGCGACTACGGCGAGCTGCCCCCCGTCCCCTGCCATCCCGACCGCTTGAGCCAGGTCTGGATGAACCTCGTCAACAACGCGATCCAGGCCATGGACTACCGCGGCCGCCTCGAGCTGGTCGCCCGGGCGATCCCTCCCGCCGGGGGCGGCCCGGGGCTCGGCTCCGTGGAGGTCTCGGTGATCGACGACGGGCCGGGCGTGCCTGAGTCCATCCGGGAGCGGATCTTCGAGCCCTTCTTCACGACCAAGGCCTCCGGCGAGGGCAGCGGCCTGGGCCTGGACATCTGCCGCCGGATTCTGGAGGAGATCGGCGCTACAATTGACTTCGAGAGCAGGCCGGGCAGGACTCGCTTCACCGTGAGCCTCCCGGCCGGGCCGAAGGGAGTCGCATGGCCGAGCGGCGGGCTATCCTCATAGTCGACGACGAGTTCATCATCCTCATGGCCCTCAAGCAGGAGCTCATCTCGCGCTACGGCCGCGAGTTCCTCCTCGAGACCGCCCTGGACGCCGCCGAGGCCGAGGCCGTCATCGACGAGCTCGCGGGGGAGGGGGTGAGTGTCATCCTCGTGATCTCGGACTGGCTCATGCCGGGCATGAAGGGCGACGAGTTCCTCGCCGAGGTCAAGCGCCGCCACCCGGGGGTCCGCTGCATCATCGTGTCCGGCCAGGCCGATCCCGAGGCCATAGCCAAGGCGCGGGAGCTCGTCGCCCTCGACGCCTTCATCCGCAAGCCCTGGGACCGCCGCGAGCTCCTCCAGGCCGTGGACAGCTGCGTCGACTCCTAGGCCCCGGCCCGGCCGCGAGACGCTCCCCGCCCCCCCGTGCTAGCATCGCCTCCATGCGCATCAAGACAGGAGGGGAGGGCGCCGGCCTGGCGGCCATGGCCGGCTGCGCCGTCCTCTGGAGCCTCGCCGGCATCTTCATCAAGCTCGTCGACTGGAATCCCTTCGCCATCGCCTGCGGCCGCAGCCTCATCGCCTCGGCCTTCCTCGCGGCCTGGATCGGGAAGCCCAAGCTCACCTTCTCCCGCGTCCAGGTCGGGGCGGCCCTCGCGAGCGCCGCGACCATGCTCCTGTTCATCTACGCGAACAAGGCGACGAGCTCGGCCAACGCGATCCTCCTCCAGTACAGCTCGCCGGTCTACACGACGGTCATCGGCCTGGTCCTGCTCAAGGAGCGGCCCCGGGCCGAGCAGTGGGTCGCCCTCGCCGCCGTCCTCGGCGGCATGGCCCTCTTCTTCATGGACGAGCTCGGCGGGGGTCAGCTGGCGGGCAACCTCGCCGCCGCCGCCTCGGGCCTCAGCTTCGCCCTCTACATCGTGCTCATGCGGGCCCAGAAGGAGGGCTCCCCCCTCGAGTCGGCCCTCCTCGCCCACCTGGCCACCGCGGCCATAGCCCTCGGCGTCGCCCTCTTCCTCCCGGCGCCCCGCCTCACGGCCCGCGCCCTGGGGGCCATGCTCGGCCTGGGCATCCTGCAGATCAGCCTGGCGACGGTACTCTTCTCCTACGGCATCAAGCGCATCACCGCCGTGCAGAGCGTCCTCGTGGCGGGCCTCGAGCCGGTCCTCAATCCCCTGTGGGTCTTCCTCGCCACGGGGGAGAGGCCGAGCGCCAGGACCCTGGCGGGGGGCGGCGTCATCATCGCGGCGGTGCTGGCCTCCTCGGTGATCACGGCGCGGCGGGACGCGGCGGCCGCGCGGCGGGCCTCAGCTCGGCAAGCCGAGGACGAGGCGGGGCCGGCCCCCGGGACCCTCGGCCGAGGCGGCGAGGCCCCAGGGCGATAGGCCCAGGACCACGCTGTCGGCGGCGATCCGCGCGCCGAGCTCCCCGGGCCCCTCCCACTCGAAGGCGAGGAGGGCTTCCCCTCCGTCCTTCTCGAGGCCGACCGAGACTCCGCCGCCGCCCGCGGAGAGGGCGGCGATGATCTCGGCCACGGCGATGGAGAGGCCGATGGCCGCCTCCGAGGGGATGGGGTAGGAGAAGGGCTCGAGGACGATCTGCTCGCCCTTCCTGCGGGAGGGGCGGAGCGACTCGATCGCCCCCGCCACGAAGGCGCGGAGCTCGACCTCCTCGGCCCCGGGGGCCGAGAGGAAGGCCTCGTTCGCGAGGGAGAGGGCCCGGACCCGGAGCCCCATGCGCTCGACCGCCCCCGCTTCCCTGCCCTCCTCGAGGCGGAGGATCACGGACATGACCTGGATGTTGTTCCTCACCCGATGGTTGAGCTCCTTGAGGAGGGCCTCCTTGGCCCCGATCTCGGCGCGCAGGGCCTCGTCGGCCGCGCGCGCGGCCTTGAGCTCCTCGCCGAGCCTGCCCGACAGGCGCAGCTCGGCCTCGAGGGCCCGCTCGAGTCCCTCCACGAGGCGGCGCGAGGTCGAGGCGACGAGGAGGCCGACCAGGAGGAGGTTGGCCGAGGTCGCGACGAGGCTGAGGATGTCCTGCCCGTGGGGGGCGCGGCCGAGGAGGATGAGGAGGCCGTAGGCGGCGAGGATCCCGACCGCGAGGGCGGCCGTGGCCGCGGCGAGCCGCGTCGAGCCGAGGAGGGAGGCGGAGAAGACCGCGCAGAGGAGCCAGACGTAGCCGGCGCCGAAGGGCCCGGTCGCGTAGAGCACGGCCGCCGCGACCGCGAGGCTGATCCCGATGAGGATGCGGAGCTTGGCCGCGTAGCCCAGGCGGCGCGAGCGCGAGGCGGCGATCATGCCGAGGAGGGCGAGGCTGTCGACCGCGGCGAGGGCCCAGAGCCGGGCAGCGACGCTGGCGTAGAGGCTCGGCAGGTAGGCCACGAGCCCGGCGGCCGCGAGGATGCGGAGCATCTGGTCGAGGATGGACGAGCGGGTCTCCGCCGATCGCTGCATGGCCCAGCCTAGTGCCTCGCCCCCGCCCGGGTCAACGCCCGGGCCGCCGGGCTCAATCGCGGTCGAGGATGGCCTGGGCGGCGGCGGCGCTCCGCTCGAGGAGTCCGAGGAGGGAGGAGGCCGACTCGGCGAGCTCCGGGGGGAAGGAGGCTACGCGCCGGGCGGCCGCGCTCGCCGCCTCGACCCGGCCCGCGAGGCCGGCCAGGGGAGCGGCGCAGAGGGAGAGGGCGCAGCCCTTGAGGCCGTGGGCCGCCCGCATGAGGGCGGCGGCGTCTCCCGCGGCCGCGGCGGCCTCGAAGGCCCCGCGCCGGCCGGGGCTCTCGTCGACGAAGATGGCCAGCAGCTCGCGCATGAAGGGCCGGTCTCCCTCGAGCCGCTCGAGGAGGGCCGCCTCGTCGACGAGCTGCTCCCCCTCCGGCGCCTTCCCGGCCGCCGGCGCGAGCGCCCCCGCGGCCTCGGCGCCCGTGGCCGCCCCGCGCGAGAGCGAGGAGGCGGCGCGGGGGCCGAGCCCGGCGGTCTCGGCCGCCACCCGCTCGAAGAGGCGCTCGAGGGCGGCCGGATCGACGGGCTTGGCGAGGCAATCGATCATGCCGACGGCCGCGCAGGCCGCCCTGAGGTCGGGATCGGCCCGGCCGGTCATGGCCGCGAGGCGCGCCGCGCCCCTCCCGTCGGAGCGGAGCCGCCTCGCCGCCTCGAGGCCGTCCATATCGGGCAGCCCCAGGTCGAGGAGGACGAGGTCGAAGTCCCGGGCCGCGGCGAGGGCGATGGCCTCGGAGCCCGAGGAGGCGCAGGAAACGGAGCGGCAGGAGCGCTCGGCGTAGCGCCGGGCGACGGCCGCGTTGACCGGCTCGTCGTCGACGACGAGGACGTCGAGGGGGTAGGCGTAGGCGCCCAGGGGCTCGGCGAGGCTCTCCGGGGCCGCGGCCGCGGCGCCCGCCGTTCCCGGCTCGAAGCGGGCGGTGAAAACGAAGGCGCTGCCCTCTCCCTCGCGGGAATCGACGGAGATCCAGCCTCCGAAGAGGGCGACGAGCTTCTTGCAGATCGAGAGGCCGAGGCCCGTGCCGCCGTAGCGCCGGCTCACGCTCGCGTCGGCCTGGGAGAAGTCCCGGAAGAGCCGGGGCAGCTTGTCGGCGGCCATGCCGATGCCCGTGTCGCGGACGGCGCAGCGGATGCCGAGGCTCCGCCCCTCGCCTTCCGGGGGCGGCTCCTCGAGGGGGGCGAGCTCGACGAGGACGGCCCCCGAGTCGGTGAACTTTATGGCGTTGCTCACGAGGTTCATGAGGACCTGGCCGAAGCGGAGGCTGTCGCCGCGGACGAAGCGGGGCGTGCCCTCGGCCAGGACCGCGTCGAGGAGGATGCCCTTCTCCCGCGCGGCGCCGCGGAAGCTCCGGAGGATGGTGGAAAGCGCTTCGTGGAGGTCGAAGTCCGCGCTCTCGAGCTCCATCTTGCCCGCCTCGATCTTCGAGAGGTCGAGGAGGTCGTTGACCAGGCCGAGGATGAGGTTGCCCGAGGAGCGGATGACCTCGAGGTCCTCGCGCAGGCCCTGGGGCAGCTCGGAGCGGAGGTTCAGGTCGGCGAGGCCGATGATCCCGTTCAGGGGGTTGCGGATATCGTGGCTGACGAGGGCGAGGAGGGAGCTCTTGGCCGCGTTGGCCGCGTCGGCCCGGGCCAGGGCCTCCTCGCGCTCGCGGCCTGCGCGGGCCATGGCGCTCACGTCGCGGAAGAGGTAGATCAAGCCGCGCCAGCTCCGCTGGCCCCGAGTGACCGGGTGGCAGGAGACGAGGTAGTCGACCTCCCCGCGCGACCAGGGGAGGGGGCTCCCGTCCTTCCCGAGCCCTGCGAGCCCGGGGAAAAGCTCCGCGAAGCGCGGCCGCTCGATCTCCACCTCGGCCACGAGGGCTTGCGCCTGGGCGTTCCCCCCGACGACGAAGCCCTCGGCGTCCGTGACGACGAGGGGGGAGTCGAGGGCCTCGAGGACGGCCTCCTTGGCGTAGGGTATCTCGTCGAGGAGGTTGAACTGGGAGAGGGCCAGGGAGAAGGCGAGGCCCGAGAGGGAGAAGGCGAGGGGGGTCGGGTCGAAGGGGCCGAAGGCCGGCATGAAGAGGTGGTAGGCGAGGTTGGTCCCGAAGGGGAGGCTGAAGAGGACGGCTACGAGCCGCATCCAGCGCTTGAAGAGGCCCGCGCTCCGGGCCGCCAAGCGGCGAAGGATGACGATGCTCGCCGCCGACTCCGCGTAGATGAGGACCAGGTAGATCCAGTAGGCCGCGGCGGGGGAAGGGCCGTAGGGCTCGAAGCTCAGGCCCCGCTCCGCCCACATGAGGCTATGGAGCTCGTTGGTCGAGATGAGGAGGAAGCCGGCTATCCCGGGGAGGTAGGCGGCGAGGGCGGCGAGGCCCCGCAGGGGGCGGCGCTCGAGGGCCCGGGCGAAGGCGTAGCCCGCCCCCGGCACGAGGCCCACGCCGAGGAACTGGAGGCGGAAGGCCAGGGAGCGGTCCTCGGGCAGGTCCACGTACCACAGCACGATCTTGAACAGGCACCAGGCGAAGACCCCGAGCTCGAAGAGGGCCAGCCTCCGCGCGATCTCCCTCCTGGTCCCGAGCCAGGCCCGCGCGGCGAGGAAGACGGAGAGGAGGGCCGAGGCCGCGAGGGCCCAGACATAGGGATGGAGGGGGAAGAAGAGGCGCATGGCTCAAGTATAGCGGTTCGGGGGCTTTTTCATCCCCCCGAGACGATCGAGAAAAAGCTCACGATATCGCCCTCGGCCAGGGGGGTCGAGGGCTTGGCCCGCCGGTAGTTGACCATGCACAGGGGCAGGCGCGAGAGGGGGAAGGGTACCTTGAGGGCCGCGAGGACCTCGCCCAGGCGGGCGCCCTCGGGGAGCTCGAGCATGCCTTCCCGGTCCAGGCAGGCGTCGTCCCCGAAGGCCGGGGCGAAGACTCGTACCTTCATCGGATGAATGTAGGGCCTCGGGGCTCCGAGGTCAAGCCGAGGCCGCTTTGAAAAAAAAACCGCGGCGGCCGGAGCCGTGCTATGATGGCGAGCGATCCGCGCCCCGCGCCTCGAGCGGCGCGCGTTGAGCGACGAAGGGAGGAAGCCGATGGCGAAGCTCCGGCATCTGTGGTACAGGACCTACCAGGCCGTCATGCGGGCGGCCAGCTGCTTCCTCGACTTCTCCCAGCCGGAGCTCCTCGAGGGGCCCGGCAGCGTCCGTCGGCTCCCTGCCTTCATCGCCGCCAAGGGCATACGCAAGGTCCTCGTCGTGACCGACAAGGGCCTCATGGCCTTCCGCCTCCTGGACGGCCTGTTCGGGGAGCTCGAGGCGGCGGGCGTCGCCTACGAGCTCTACGACGGGGTCCAGGCCAACCCGACCATCCCGAACATCGAGGAGGCCCGGGCCCTCTACGAGGAACGGGGCTGCCAGGCCATCGTGGCCTTCGGCGGCGGCTCGTCCATGGACTGCGCCAAGGCGGCCGGGGCCCGGGTCGCGAACCCGGGCAGGAGCGTTCGGAAGATGCGGGGCCTGCTCAAGGTGGCCCGGCGGCCGCCCCTCCTTTTCGCCGTCCCGACGACCGCGGGCACGGGCTCGGAGACCACCTTGGCCGCCGTGGTCACCGATCCCGAGACCCACGAGAAGTACGCGATCAACGACCCCAAGCTCATCCCCCCCTACGCCGTCCTCGACCCCGAGCTCACGGTCAAGCTCCCCGCCCCGATCACCGCGGCCACGGGCATGGACGCCTTGACCCACGCGGTGGAGGCCTACGTCGGCCGGAGCAACACGAGGAACACCGCCGCCATGGCCGAGAAGGCCGTCAGGCTCGTCTTCGCCAACCTCGAGGCCGCCTACCGCGACGGCTCGAACCTCGAGGCCCGCTCCAACATGCTCCTGGCCTCCTATTGCGGCGGCGTGGCCTTCACCCGGGCCTACGTCGGCTACGTCCACGCCATAGCCCACAACCTCGGGGGCCTCTACGGCCTGCCCCACGGCCTGGCGAACGCCGTCATCCTGCCCTACGTCCTCGACTACTTCGGGGGCGCGGCCCAGGCGCGGCTGGCCGCCCTGGCCGAGCTCGCCGGCCTGCCCTGCGCGGGCCTGGACGAGGCGGCCAAGGCGGAGGCCTTCATAGCCGAGATCCGCGCCATGAACGCGCGCATGTCCATCCCCTCGAAGTTCGCCCAGATCAAGGAGGAGGATATCCCCCTCCTCGCGCGGCGCGCCCTCCGCGAGGCCAACCCCCTCTACCCCGTGCCCCGCATCATGGACGAGGCCGACTGCGCGGCCCTGATCCGGCGGCTCATGGCCTAGGGCTGCCTGCGCCGCGGGCGAGGCCTGGTCCGCGGCGGCGGCGATTTTTCCCCACGGCTCGCCATTCCTGGGGTAGAATCGTGTACGTACACGAGACGTCGACGATGGAAGCTCAGGCAGCCCTGGGGCCCGGCCCCTTCCCCGCCCCGGCCGGGCCTTCGACGCTGAGGGCCAGGTCCCTCAGCCTCCGGCTCAAGCTGATGGTCTACTTCCTCCTCATCCTCGCCCTCCCCCTCGTCACCCTCGGCGTCATCGGCCCCTCCCTCTACGCGACCTCCATCGAGCGCGAGACCATGGCCCACACCGGCCGCATGATCAGCCAGGTCACGATGAACATCGAGCTCCGCGTCCAGGAGATGGAGAAGCTCATCGACCTGGTCGCGAGGACCGGCGCGGTGGCCGCCTTCCTCGAGGGCGGGGAGGCCTCCGAGGCCGGGCGGGCGGCCATCCGGGAGGCGGTCTCCGCCGTCGTCGCCACCCACCCGGAGATCGCCGGCCTCCTGGTCGTCACCGAGCGCGGGGCCTGGGAGAGCGAGGGCTTCTCGCGCACCACCCGCGACAGCCTCGCCGACGAGCGCTGGTACGCCGAGGCCCGCGGGGCCCCGGGCCAGGTCCGCCTCATGGCCAGGCCCATCGGCCGGAACATCCGGAGCACGCGGCGCTACGGGGCCGACGAGGTCGTCTCCGTCGTGAAGGCGGTCACCGGGGCCCGGGACGGGGCCGTGCGCGGCGCCGTCCTCGTCGACATGAAGCTCTCCTCCATCGAGGAGCTGTTCAAGGACGCGGCCCTCGGCAAGGCCGGCTTCCTGTTCATAGCCGACGGCTCGGGGGAGATGGTCTACGCCCCCGTGAACGAGGTCGTCTATCGCGTCCCCCTCGAGGCCCTCGAGGACGGCGCGGCCGCGGTCCGGGTCGCCGGCGCGGACTACCAGGTCCTCGCCCAGGAGTCGGCCTATACCGGCTGGAGGACGGTCGGGGTCTTCTCGCTCGACGAGACGCTCAAGGAGGTGAGCCTCGTCAAGTACTGGACCTTCCTCATTGGCGGCCTGACCATGGCCCTCGCGATCGTGGCCGCCATCTTCTTCACCTCCTCGGTCGCCAAGCCCGTTCTCCGCCTGCGCAGCCTCATGAAGCGCGTCGAGCAGGGCGACCTCGCCGTCCGCTTCGCAGGGAAGGGCGGGGACGAGATCGCCGAGCTGGGCCTGGGCTTCAACGAGATGATCGAGCGGATCCAGAGCCTCATCGACCAGGTCTACTCCGAGCAGCAGTCCAAGCGCGAGGCCGAGCTCCGAATCCTGCAGGAGCAGATCAAGCCCCACTTCCTCTACAACACCCTCGACACGATCCAGTGGATGGCCCAGGAGCACCGCGTCGAGGACGTGGTCACCATGGTCGGCGCCCTGACGAGCCTGTTCCGCATCGGCCTGTCCAAGGGCCGCGAGATCATCTCCCTCACCGACGAGCTCGAGCACGTGCGGAGCTACCTCTGCATCCAGAAGATGCGCTACGAGGACAAGTTCGACTACTCGGTCTCCGTCGAGGAGGGGCTGCGGGGCCTGCGCGTCCTGCGCCTCGTCCTCCAGCCCCTCGTCGAGAACGCCATCTACCACGGGATCAAGGAGCGGCGGGGCTCGGGCAGCCTCTCGGTGACCGGGAGGCTCGAGCGGGGGGAGTCCGGCCCCGAGCTCCTCCTTGCCGTGCGCGACGACGGGGTCGGCATGGACGCGGCCCTCGTCGCCCGGCTCAACGCCTCCCTGGAAGGGGGGGGCGAGGGCTACCTCGGGGGCTACGGGATCCGCAACGTGCACGAGCGGATCAGGCTGACCTTCGGCAAGCCCTACGGCCTCTCCTTCCGGAGCGGCCTGGGCGAGGGCACCGAGGTCACGATCCGCCATCCGGTCATCGGTTCGGAGGACTAGGACATGTGGAAGGTGCTGATAGCCGACGACGAGCCCAAGATCAGGCGGGGCCTGCGCTCCCTCGTCGGGAGGTGCCGGGACCTCGAGGTGGTCGCCGAGGCCGAGGACGGGGAGCTGGCCTACGAGCTGGCCCTCGAGCACGAGCCCGACATCCTCCTCGTCGACGTGCGGATGCCCTTCAAGAACGGCCTCGAGCTCATCGAGGAGATCAACGCGGCCCTGCCCGGGCGGATCTTCATCATCGTCTCCGGCCACGACGAGTTCGAGTACGCCCAGGCCGCGGTCAAGCTCCGGGTCTTCGACTACGTGCTCAAGCCCGTCGACGCCGAGAGCTTCGTCGCGGTGATCGAGCGGGCCGCGGCCGAGCTCGAGTCGCGGAAGGAGGACGGCAAGTACGCGGCCTGGGCCAGGGAGCAGCTGGAGCGCAACCTGCCCGTGCTCCGCGAGCGCTTCCTCAAGGACTGGGTCTCCGGCTCGCTCTCGCGGACCGAGGTCCTCGAGGGCCTGTCCTTCCTCCGGATCGAGCTCTCCTCGCCCTCGACCCTCGTCGCGGCCCGCTTCCCCGAGCGCTCGCCCTCAGGCTCGGCCGGCGGGGAGCGGAGCCGCCGCCTCGCCCTCGTGGCCCTGCGCACCCTCCTCGAGGAGGCCCTGCCGGCGGGGACCTACGTCTTCGAGGACGAGACCGAGACCCTCCTCGCCCTGGCCCCGGCCCTCCCCGAGGCCCGGCTCGCCGACGCGGCGGGCGAGGTCGAGCGGCGCGCGGGGGAGCAGGTCTTCCAGTCGCCCTCGGTGGCGACGCGGGCGGTCCCCGACCCGGCCGCGGGGATCTGCGACGCCTACGACGAGCTCCGCGCCGAGCTCGCCGACGGCGACAACTGCGAGGCCTTCGTGGTCCTCGCGCGCAACTACGTCGACAAGCACTACTGGAACCCCGAGCTCTGCCTCGAGGACGCCGCCGCCGAGCTCCAGATCAGCCCCGGCTACCTCTCGCGGCTCATGAAGCGCGAGACGGGCTTCTCCTTCGTCGAGTACCTGAACCGGATCCGGGTGCGGAAGGCCGCCGTCCTCATGAGCGACCCCGCGGCCAAGGCCTTCGAGGTGGCGGAGCGGGTCGGCTACCGGAGCCAGCACTACTTCAGCCGCGCCTTCAAGAAGGTGACGGGCACCACCCCGACCGACCATCGCAAGGGGCCCGCCTCGTGAGCCGCGCCTCCCCGCCCGCCGCGGCGCTCAGGAGCGCGTTAGGCGCCCTTGCCCTGGCCGCCCTCGCGGCGCTCCTCCCCTCCTGCGGCCGCGCCGCGCGCTCGGACGCGGACGGGCGCTTCCTCGTCGGCGTCTCCCAGGCCAACCTCACCGAGCCCTGGCGCGTCGCCATGACCGAGGAGATCCGCGAGGAGGCCGGCCGGCAGCGGCGGCTGCGGATGATCTACGCCGACGCCGCCGACTCGAGCGCCCGGCAGATCGAGGACGTCAGGCGGCTCATGGGCTTCGGCATCGACCTCCTCATCGTGTCCCCCACCGAGGCCGGGGCCCTGACCCCGATCGTGCGGGAGGCCTACGCGAGGATACCGGTCATCGTCCTCGACCGGGCCGTCGAGGGCTACGACTACACGCTCTTCATCGGGCCGGACAACGAGCGCCTCGGCCGCGAGGCGGGGCGCGTCGCCTCCGGGCTCCTCGGCCGGCGGGGCGGGAACGTCCTCGAGATCGAGGGGCGCTCCGGCTCTCCGCCCTCCCTCGAGCGGAGCTCGGGCTTCCGCGAGGAGATCGGCAAGCGGGCCGACGTGCGGCTCTTCGAGCCCATCGTCGCGGACTGGCTCCGCGACCGGGCCGAGGACGAGCTCGCGGCCCGGGGCCCCTCCCTGCCGCCGGTCGACGCGGTCTTCGCCCAGAACGACGCGATGGCCTACGGGGCCTGGCGCGCCTTCCGCGCCGCGGGCCGGGCGGGGACCGCCTTCATCGGCATCGACGGCCTGCCCGGCCCGATGGGCGGCATCGAGCTCGTCCGCAAGGGCATCCTCTCCGCCACCTTCACCTGCCCCACGGGGGGCAAGGAAGCCGTGGGCTACGCCATGGACCTCCTCCTGAAGAAGGAGGGCATCCCCAAGAAGATCTACCTCAGGCCCCGCCTGGTCACCGGCGAGTCCCTGGCCGGGGGAGCCTCGAGCGAGGCCCGGGCCGGCCCCGGCGCTTCGCCCCGGCGCGGGCCCATCGTCCTCGGCTTCGCCCAGGTGGGCGCCGAGAGCGAGTGGCGCGTCGCCAACACCAAGTCGATCAAGAGCGCCGCGGCCAAGGCAGGCATCGAGCTCCTGTTCGAGGACGGCAAGCAGCTCCAGGGTAACCAGATCGCGGCGATCCGCTCCTTCATCGCGCGCAAGGTCGACGTCATCGCCTTCTCCCCCGTGGTGGATTCCGGCTGGGACGAGGTGCTGCGCGAGGCCAAGGAGGCGGGCATCCCGGTCATCCTCACGGACCGGAGGATCGGCCTCAAGGACGACTCCCTCTGGCTCTCCTTCATGGGCTCGGACTTCGTCGAGGAGGGGCGCCGCGCCGCCCGCTGGCTCGTCGAGACCCTGAAGGACCGGGACGAGGTGAACATCGTGGAGCTCCAGGGGAATCCCGGCTCGGCCCCCACGATCGACCGGAAGCTGGGCTTCGAGGAAGTGATCAGGGACCGCCCGAGCTACCGCATCATCGCCTCTGAGTCGGGCGACTTCTTCCGCGCCCAGGGATACTCGGTGATGAAGGGCATCCTCGCCGCCGAGGGCCGGAGGATCGACGCCGTCTTCTCGCACAACGACGATATGGCGATCGGCGCGATCCAGGCGATAAAGGAGCGGGGCCTCAAGCCCGGCAGGGATATCGTCATCGTCGGGGTCGACGGGATCAAGGACGCCTTCAAGGCCATGGCGGCCGGCGAGATGAACTGCTCCGTGGAATGCAACCCCATCCTCGGTCCCCAGCTGATGAAGGCCGTGCAGGACTACATGGCGGGCAAGGACCTGCCCATCCGGATGATCACCTCCGAGGGCGTCTTCACGGCCGCGACCGCCCGCAGGGACATGATCGGCAGGGAGTACTAAGGCCGAGACACGGCCCGCTACGGCGAATAGTCCACAGAGGCACAGAGGCACAGAGGCACAGAGAAATAGGGAAAGGGTTGGAATTCACTCTCCTCTCTTCTCTTAACTCTGTGCCTCTGTGCCTCTGTGGTTTATTCCTTGCGTCTTCGTTTCCTTCATTCGTCCCCTCGGCCATCCTCGAATAGTGCCCTAAAAAACCGATTTGTCTAAAGCGCGTTTGGCGAAACGGGTTTGAAATAGACAGGAGCGAGGGCTAAGGCGGAGAGCCGGGCGAGGCCCGGCCCGGGCCCGGACGGCGGATCGGCCGATGCGCGGCGTTGCCGCGGCAAAAAGTGCAGTCGTTTCGAATCGATGGAGGTACGGAATGGCATTTCGAGCGAAGACGGTATTGACGGTTCTCGTGCTGCTGGCGGCGGTCGGCGCGGCGTTCGCCGCTCCCGCGATCAAGGTGGGCATCGTCAACCTGCCCCCCGAGGAGTCCGGCTACCGGCAGGCCAACGTCGAGGACATGAACAATGTCTTCTCGAAGGCGAACGGCTACGACGCGAAGCAGACCAACACCGGCGACAACAGCGAGCAGATCGCCGCGGCCCAGGGCTACATCCGCGACGGCGTGGACTACCTCCTGATCTCGGCCGCGAACGCCTCCGGCTGGGACAACGTGCTGCAGTCCGCGAAGAAGGCCGGCGTGACGGTCTTCCTCTTCGACCGCCTCATCGACACCGACGCCGCGAACTACCGGGCGGCTCTCGTCTCGGACATGGCCGCCGAGGGCGAGAACGCCGTGAATTGGCTGCTGAAGCAGAAGCTCGCCAGCTACAACGTGATCCTCATCCGCGGCCAGCTGGGCTCCGCGGCCGAGCTCGGCCGCTCGGGCGCCCTGCTCAAGGCCCGCGACGCCGGCAAGCTCAAGATCGTGGCCGACGGGACCGGCGGCGACAGCTGGAGCCTCGAGGAGGCCCGCAAGGTGGTCGAGGCCGCGATCACCGCCGGCAAGGATTTCAACGTCATCTACGCGGAGAACGACGGCATGGCCCAGGGCGCCGTCCAGGCCCTCGACGCGGCCGGCATCAGCCACGGCAAGGGCGGCAAGGTCAAGATAATCGGCTTCGACTTCAACCGCTTCGCGCTGCGCAACGTGCAGGCCGGCTACTGGGATTGCGACGTCCAGTGCAGCCCCCGCCAGGCCGCCGAGATCGCGACCTGGATCAAGGCCGGCAAGAAGGCTCCCACGGGGAAGGTCTTCCAGAAGGAGATCATCGCCGATACCGCCACGATCACCGACAAGCTCATCGCCGAGAAGGGCATCAACGCCGACCCCGGCAAGGGCGTGATCACGAAGTGACGTTCCCCCGTCCCGGGATCTCGTAAGTCACACCAGCGGTGCGGCGTTCGGAGGAATCCGGTGCGCCGCACCGCGATTATTGTGTATACTGCGTCGGGAGAGAAGCAATTGCAAACGCCGAATGTGCTGGAAATGCGGGGCATCTGCAAGTCGTTCCCCGGGGTCAGGGCCCTCCATGACGTGAGCTTCACGCTCCGCTCAGGCGAGGTCCACGCCCTCATGGGCGAGAACGGGGCGGGGAAGTCCACGCTCATAAAGGTCATGACCGGGGTCTACGAAAAAGACTCGGGCCAGATAACGGTGGAGGGGAAGGCCATGCATTTCCGGTCTCCCCAGGACGCCCAGGCTTTCGGGGTCGGCACCGTCTATCAGGAGATAAGCCTCTGCCACAACCTGACGGTCGCGGAGAACATGTTCATCGGCCGAGGCCGCTACGCCTTCGTCGATTGGAAGGGGATGAGGGAGAAGACGGCGCGGCTCCTGGACTCGCTCGGCATCCCGGCGCGGCCGACCCAGCAGCTCTCCAGCTGCTCGCTCGCCGTCCAGCAGATGATCGCGATCGCCCGCGCGATCGATATGGACTGCAGGATCCTCATCCTCGACGAGCCCACCTCCAGCCTGGACGAGGACGAGGTGCGGAAGCTCTTCTCCCTCATGCGCGAGCTGAAATCGCGTGGCGTGGGCATCGTCTTCGTGACCCACTTCCTCGACCAGGTCTACGAGATCTCGGACCGGATCACAGTGCTCCGCAACGGGGAGTTCATCGGCGACTACGACGCCTCCTCGCTGCCCCAGCTCGAGCTCGTCTCGAAGATGATGGGCAAGGCGCTGGACGATGTCTCGCAGATCAAGAAGCGCGAGGTCCCCGCTCTCGAGGGCGGCGCGCCCGTATTCGAGGCGCAGGGGCTCTCGAGCGCCGCGGGGGTCCGGCCCTTCGACTTCGCGATCCGGAAAGGCGAGGTGAACGGCTTCACCGGCCTGCTCGGCTCGGGGCGCAGCGAGAGCGTCCGGGCGATCTACGCCGCGGACAAGGTGACCGGCGGCGAGATCAAGGTGCATGGGAGGAAAGCCAGGATCGGCGAGCCGATACAGGCGATGAAGCTGGGCATCGGCTACCTTCCCGAGGACCGCAAGGGCGACGGCATCATCGCCGAGCTCTCCGTCCGGGATAACATCATCCTGGCCCTGCAGGTCATGAAGGGCTTCTTCAAGCCCTTTTCCCGGAAAGAGGCGGAGTCCTTCGCCGACGAGTACATAGAGCGCCTGAACATCAAGACCGCGTCCACCAGCACCCCCATCAAGTCGCTCTCCGGCGGCAACCAGCAGAAGGTCATCCTCGCCCGCTGGCTGCTCACCCACCCCGAGTACCTGATCCTCGACGAGCCCACGCGGGGGATCGACGTCGGGACCAAGGTGGAGATCCAGAAGCTCGTGCTCAAGCTCGCCGAGGAGGGGGTCAGCGTGACCTTCATCTCCTCCGAAATCGAGGAGATGCTCCGCACCTGCTCCCGCCTGATCGTCATGAAGGACCGGGCGATCGTGGGAGAGCTCTCCGGGGAGAGCTTGACGGAACGGGATGTCCTGCACGTGATCGCCGGCGGGGGGGAGTAGCCATGGCCCGAATGCGGAGCCGCGGGTTCCAGGTCTTCCTCCCCTTGTCGGTCCTGGCGATCCTGATCCTCATCAACCTGATCAAGGGCGCCGATTACTTCAGCATCTCGATCATCAACGGGGCGCTGTACGGGAACATACCGAACATCCTCTTCGGCGCCTCGGAATTGGTGATCCTTTCGATCGGCATGACCCTGGTCACCTCGTCGTCGGGCGGCCAGGACATATCGGTCGGCGTGGCTGGCGCCATCACTTCCAGCGTCTTCGTCCGGCTGCTCTTGAGCTCCGGCGGGATCACCTGGGCGGCCATACTGGCGGCCTTCCTGGCGAGCTGCGCGGTCGGTATCGCCATCGGAGCCTTCAACGGCGCCCTGGTCGCTGTATTCAAGGTCCAGCCCATGGTCGCGACCCTCATACTTTTCACCGCGGGGAGATCGGTGGCGTTCCTGATCGACGGGAGGCTGTCTCCCATCCTCGCGAACGACCTCACGAGCCAGGTCGGCAGCGTGATACCGGGGGTGCCCATACAAACACCTATTATCCTGACCGCCGTCTTCATCGCGCTCTTCGCGGTCCTCCTCCGGACCACGAACCTCAAGCTCTACTCCCAGTGCGTGGGGATCAACCAGAAGGCCGCGCGCCTCAACGGCATCAATCCGGTGCGGATCAAGTTCCTGACCTACATGATCCTCGGCGTCTGCTCCGCCGTCGCGGGCTTCATCGCCGTCACCAAGGCCGGCCGGCACGACTCGGTCAACCTGCTCAAGTACGTCGAGATGGACGCGATCCTCGCGGTGGCGATCGGCGGGAACCCGCTCGGCGGGGGCACGTTCAGCATCGCCGGCTCCATCATCGGCGCGTATACCATAGAAGTGCTGAACCGGACCCTGCTCCGGCTCGAGGTGGACACCGAGACGATCAAGGCCTTCAAGGCGGCGTTCATAATAATCCTCATGGTGATCGCGTCGCCGGTGGTCAGGCAATTCGCCGCGAGAGGCTCGAGATGGATGCGGGACAGGCTCGGCGGCTCGGCCCAGGCGGGGCAGCGATGAACACGATCAAGCGGAAAGAGACGATATCCAACTCGAACCTCCTGTTCGCCATCGCCGCGGTCATCTTCGCGCTGATGTACGGCTTCGCCGTCCTCCGGTACCCGCGCAGCTTCCTGCAGTACCAGACCTTCTTCGACCTGTTCAACCTGAACGCCCCCCTCATCATCCTGACCCTCGGCCTCTCCATCGTCATGATCGGGGGCGGCATCGATATCTCCGTCGGCGCGGTGACCGGCCTCGTGACCATGTGCTGCGCGGTATTCCTGGAGTCGGGGAGGGGGAGCGTCGGGGGCTCGATGCTCCTGGCGCTGGGCATCGGCTTGGCCTTCGGCCTCCTGCAGGGCTTCCTCATCGCCTACCTGGAAATCCAGCCCTTCATAATAACGCTCGCGGGGATGTTCCTGGCCAATGGCCTCTTGACGACCATCCACAAGGACCCGCTCAACGTGACCATGGCGGAGTTCGTCCGCCTGCGGGATTACAGCATGGTGGTTCCCTGGCTCGGCACCACGAACCGGCTCGGGAATTTCATCCCCCTCGAGGTGAAGCCCGGGACCTTCGTCGCGGCGCTGCTCATAGCCGCGCTCGCCGTCCTCATGCATTGGTCCCGTTTCGGGCGCAATCTCTACGCCGTCGGCGGCAACAGCCAGAGCTCGCTGATGCTCGGCATCAACGTGCGGAGGACCAAGTTCTCGTCATACGCGCTGTGCGGGCTGCTTTCCGGCGTCGCGGGCTTCGTGTTCATCATGACGACCGGGGCCGGCAACGTCGGGAACGCGTCGGGCTTCGAGATGAAGGCGATAGCCGGCTCCATCATCGGCGGCACGATGCTCTCCGGCGGCGTGGGGAACCTGATCGGCTCGCCGGTCGGCGCCTTGACCCTCCTCACGATCAACGAGCTGATACGGGCGGCCGGCGTCAACTCGAACTTCCAGGCGATCGTGAGCGGCCTTTTGCTCTGCGTCTTCATCGTGCTGCAGAGCCTCGTCATGTGGCTGCGCGGAGCGGGGGGCTTCAAGCTCGCCCTTCCGGCATGGCTGGCGCCGGGCGGGAAAGGCGGCCGGGCCGGCTAAGGCGGCCGCCGAGTCCTTGGTAGAAGCGGTTCCCGCGGGGCGATACGGGCGTTCGCACCCGGGATCCATCCCGCCGCCCGCCCCCTAAACCTCCGGGGCGGGCGGCTTTTTTTCGCCCCGCCCGGCGCCGCCCCGCGCCGCCCCGCCGGTTAAGCAAACTTGACCGCTCGCGGCGCCGGCCCTATCATGGCCTCGGGCCCATCCCGGCCGGGCGCTCGGCGCCGAGGAGGTTCGGATGAAGGGGAACCGCGGCCTCAGGATACGCGCGAAGCTCGTCACGGCCTTCCTCGCCGTGGCCGCCCTCGGGGCGGCCATGGGCCTCCTGGGCATCGTCTACGTCGCGAGGCTCTCGAGCCAGTCCGCCCGCATGGCCGAGCGGAGCATCGCCCCCCTCGAGGCCTACCTCGGCCTCTACGGCGACGTGCGCGAGGTCCAGATACTCGCGCGCGACCTCGTCCTGGCCTCGGGGCCCGAGGCGGTCGAGGCGGTCGTGGCGAAGCTCGAGGGCCTGGGCCGCCGCATCGTCGAGGCGATCCCCGCCCTCCTCGAGCTGGTCGAGGACGAGGAGGCCAAGGGCAGCGTGGAGTCCCTCCGCTTCATCTGGAAGGATTTCGAGACGAGCCTGGGCAGCCTGGTCGAGGAGGCGAGGGCGGGGCGGGGCCGGGAGGCGGCGGGCAACATGGCCATCCTCATGGGGAGCTCGGGCGCCGCCCTCGAGAACACGACGGCCGAGCTCACCGCCCTCCTCGCCGGGGGGGCCGCCCAGATCGTCGAGGCGAGCCGCGCGTCCGCCGCCCGCTCCTCCCTCGTCATCGCGAGCTTCATCCTCGCGGGCGCCGCCGTCTCGGTCGCCCTCGGCCTGGCCCTGGCCCGGTCCTTCGCCGCCCCCCTGGCCATGGCCGCCGAGGCGGCCCGCGCCATCGCCTCGGGCCGCCTCGGCGTCAGGCTCGACGGCCGCTCGGCCGCGCGCGGCGACGAGCTGGGCGACTTCCTCCGCGCCCTCTCGTCCATGGCCTCGGACCTCGACGGGAGCCTGCGGGCCATCGGGGCCTCGGTCGCCGAGCTCGAGGCCGTGGGCAAGCGCCTCGCGGAGAGCATGGAGAGCGCGGACCGGGCCCTCGCCCGGATCACGGAGGGCGTCGAGTCGGTCAACCGGCAGGCCTTCGAGCAGAGCGCGGGGGTCGAGGAGACCGCGGCGACGGTGCGGCAGATGGCCCTGACCATCGAGTCGCTGGACGCCGAGATCGAGGTCCAGTCGCGGGGCGTCTCGGCCTCCTCCTCCTCGATCGAGGAGATGATCGGCAGCATCAGGTCGGTGACCGCGAGCGTCGAGCGGCTCGGCGAGAGCTTCGCCGCCCTCCTCGCCTCCGCGGAGGACGGCGGCTCCAAGCTCGAGACGGTGACCGGCCTGATCGGCGAGGTCGCCTCCAAGTCCGACCGGCTCCGCGAGGCCAACGCCGTCGTCTCGAACATAGCGGCCAAGACGAACCTCCTGGCCATGAACGCCGCGATCGAGGCCGCCCACGCGGGAGAATCGGGCCGCGGCTTCTCCGTCGTGGCCGACGAGATCCGCGGCCTGGCGGAGAGCGCGGCGGCCCAGTCCAAGGAGATCACGCGCGACATCGGGGGCATCCGCCGCTCGATCGACGAGGCCGTCGGGAGCGCCGCCGTGGCCCGCGACTCCTTCGGGGCGGTGCGCGAGCGGATCCGGGGGGTGAGCGAGCTCGAGCGCGGCATCAACGGGGCGCTCGAGGAGCAGCGGGAAGGCTCGCGCCTCATCCTCGAGTCCCTCGCCTCGATCAACGAGGTCACGGCCCAGGTCCGCTCCGGCTCGGCGAAGCTGCGCGAGGGCTCCCAGGCCATCGGCGCGGAGATGGGCGAGCTCGAGGAGGCGACCGCCCTCCTCAAGGAGGCGGCCGGCTCCATCGGGTCCGGCATGGGCGAGATCGGGGCGGCCTCCGCGGCGGTGACCGAGCTCGCGCGCCGCAACGAGGCGGCCATCGCGGCGGTGGAGGCCCTCCTCGCGCGCTACCTCCTCGAGCCCCTCCCCGCCGAGGGGCCCGAGCCGGGGCCCGCCCAGGAGGAGACGCTCCTGCGGTAGCCGCAGGTCCGGCAGAGGGGCTCGACGAGGAGCCGCCGCGCGAAGCCCTCGCGGATGGCCCGGGCCCGGGGCGAGGCGAGTATCTCCGCCAAGGGCCGCTCGCGCAGGTTCCCCAGGGCGAGGAGGCCCTCCCCGTCGAGGCAGCAGGGCAGGACGGTGCCGTCGACGAGGACGGCGATCTGGTTGCCCAGGCCCCGGCAGAAGCCCTCGGCCCCTTCCTGGGGCAGGGCGGGGTCGGGCCAGACGAAGCGCTCGGCGGAGTTGAGGAAGACCCGGCGGTCGAGCTCGATCGAGGCCGGCAGCTCGGCGGCGGAGTCCCAGGCGCCCAAGGAGGGATAGCGTCCGCGCAGGAGCTCCCAGAGCCCCTCCGTCTCCGGCGGGAGGAGCCCCGAGCTGCGGCTCCAGAGCCGGAGGCTCAGGGGGAAGGCTGGGCGCTCGCGGTGCTGGTCGAGGAAGGAGGAGAGGCCCCGCCAGTAGGCCTCGAGCCCGGGCGAGCCCGGGGCGCTGTGGAGGGAGACGCTCAGCTTGCGGAGGTTCTTGGCCCCGAGGAGGATCCCCGCCCGCTCGGCCAGGAGGGTCCCGTTGCTCGTCAGGTTCACGGCGAAGCCCCGGGCCCCGGCCGCGGCCACGAAGCCGCCGAGCTCGGGGTGGAGGAGGGGCTCGCCCTTCACGTGGAAGTACAGCTGCCTCCCGAAGCCTTCCAGGGCGCGGAGGTAGAGCCCGAAGTCCTCCGCGGACAGGAAGCCCGCTGGCCTGCGGCGCGGCGGGCAGAAGGGGCACGCGAGGTTGCAGACGTTGGTGATCTCGAGGTAGATCTTATCGAACATCTCCCCCTGTTGTAGCATGGGCCGGGCTTCCGCGCCTCCCCCGCCTTGACTAAGCCCCGCGGTCTTCCGATAAAGAGTACGATGCCGTACCACAACAGACGCCTCAGGCGGCCGCCCCTCCCGGTCATCGCCCTCCTCGCCGCCCTCCTCGCCCCCCGGGCGGCCCTCGCCGAGGCCGCGGAGCCCCCTTCCGGGCCCCCCTTCTCCGAGCTCTGGGCCTACCTCATGAGCGGGGAGGAGCGCTTCTTCGATCCCTCCTGGCCGATCAGCGACCTCGCCTACTTCGCGGCGAGCATCGGCTCGACCGGCTCCCTCGCGGGGGTCCCCGACCTGGACCGGCTTCCTGCCTTCCCCGGGAGGATCCACCTCGTCGTGGCCGAGGTCGGCAACTACGCCCTGAGCCATTTCTGCCTGGACCCGGCCTACCCCCTGCGGGACCAGCTCCTGGTCGACATCGCCATGGCCGCGCGGCCCTTCGACGGGGTCCAGATCGACTTCGAGGCGGTCGGCAAGGCCGATCGCGAGCACTTCGTCGAGTTCCTCAGGCTCCTCAAGGCCGTCCTCGGCGACAAGGTCCTCAGCGTCGCCCTGCCCGCCCGCTACAAGGAGGAGCAGGACCTCTTCGGCTACGAGCGGATCGGCCGGATCGTCGACCGCGTCATCGTCATGGCCTACGACGAGCACTGGAGCGGGGGAGAGCCGGGGCCGGTCTCCTCCCTCGACTGGGCCCGGAAGGTCGCGGAGTACGCCGCCACGAAGCTGCCGCCGGAGAAGCTCGTCATGGGCTCGCCCTTCTACGGCAGGGCCTGGGCCGACAAGAGCCTCTCCCGCGCCTACAAGCACTCGGCCCTCAGCGCCATCATCGAGGAGAAGGGGCTTCCGGCGCTCCGGCGCTCGGGCGAGATACCCTTCTTCGAGTACGACGAGACCGTCACCGTCCGGCTCTACTTCGACGACGCCGCCTCGACCCTGAGCCGGCTCTCGCTCTACCGCGCCGCCTCGGTGCGGAACGTGGCCTTCTGGCGCCTCGGCCAGGAGGACCCGGCCATCTGGGCCGCCCTCGCGGGCGCGCCCGCCGGCGAGGCCGCGGCCGATCCCGCGGAGGCCCCCGCGGCCGAGACCGAGCCCGCCGCCGGCGCGGGAAACGCGGACTAGGGAGGCCGCGCCCATGCAGAACATCCACGTCGCCTTCCCCGGCGGCCGCTTCAAGGCACTCACCCTGAGCTACGACGACGGCCGGGCCTCCGACCGGCGCCTGGTGTCCATCCTCAACGGAGCGGGGCTCAAGGGCAGCTTCCACCTGAACGCCGGCCTCCTGGGCCAGGGCGAGCGCCTGCCCGCCTCGGAGATCCGCTCCCTCTACGAGGGCCACGAGGTCGCCGCCCACAGCCTCACTCACCCGACCCTCGCCCGCTGCCCCCGCGAGCAGGTCGCCCGCCAGATCCTCGACGACCGCGCGGCCCTCGAGGACATCGTGGGCTACCCCGTGCGGGGCTTCTCCTACCCCAACGGCTCCCTGAGCGCCGAGATCGCCGAGCTCCTCCCCCTCGTCGGCGTCGAGTACGCGCGCTGCGTCCAGACCACCGGGGGCTTCGGCCTGCCCGAGGACTTCCTCCGCTGGCAGGGCACCTGCCACCACCGCCAGGACCTCGCGGCCCGGGGCCGGGAGTTCCTCGAGCTGGCCAAGAGCCAGTACCTCTACCTCATGTACGTCTGGGGCCACAGCTACGAGTTCGACAACAACGGCAACTGGGAGATCATCGAGGACTTCGCCCGCGCGTTGGGCGGCCGAGATGATATCTGGTACGCGACCAACATCGAGATCGTCGATTACTGGAAGCGATGGAAGGCGACGCGCTTCTCGAGCGGCTGCTCCCTGGCCCAGAATCCCTCGGCCCTGCCCGTCTGGCTCTCCGTGGGCGGCCAGGTCGTGGAGGTTCCGGGCGGGGCGACGGTCGCCCTTCCGGGCTGAGGCCGTCCGTCTTAGCCCCTTCCTCTCCAGAATCGAGCCGCTTGCTTTCCCGACTCGCCTGGACTATTGTAGTTAAAATTCCAATACTTGCCTCCCGTCGGACCGCCGCTGTCCTCTGGGGGGGTACGTAAGGAGAGGTTCCTCATGGCGAAAAAGCGCAGGCATTTTCCGCTCGTAGCCCTCGTCGTACTCGCGTCGCTGACGATCGTGGGCTGCCCGAGCTCGAGCTCTTCGGACGCTTACACCCTCTCGGGCACCTTGACCCAGCCCGATGCCATCGACGGGCGCTTCGCCTACCTCAAGCTGGTAGCATCGGACGGGGATTCCTCCTCTCCCGCCTTGTACTGGACCAAGTCCACGGCCTTTTCGGGAGGGAGCGCCACGTACTCCCTCGGCGGCATCGAGGAAGGGGCCTACGTGGGCTATGCCTTCATCGATGACAACGGAAACGCCGCCGGCGACGGCACCTCGGAGCCCGATGTTGGCGATTGGGCTACCGAGGGCCAGGCTATCTCGATCAGCTCCGACATGACTGCGAATATTCCTGCGGAGGCGTGGAACTACATAAGCCCGACCTGATAGGAAAGCGTCTGCCCGCCCCTCACCACAGGGGCAGCTGGAGGGCTCCCGAGCCCCGGTCCCGCTCGGCCTTCTCGATCACCCGCTCGACGGGGAAGACCAGGAGCTCCCCGGCCGACTCGAGCCTGAGCTCCTCGCGGAAGCCCCGGGCTTCCGAGCGGAGCCGGGCGAGCTTGTCGTCGAGGTCGGGGCCCGAGGAGGCGCCCCGGTAGCCCACGAGGGAGTAGTCCGCGCCGACCACCCGGTGGCAGGGCACGAGGGGGTAGAGGGGATTGGTGGCCATGAGCCTGCCCACGGCCCGGGCTATGGTCCCCGCCGCCTCGGCCACGCGGCCGTAGGACGAGGCGTAGCCGGGGGGGATGGAGGCGACCAGGCGGTAGACGCTGGCCGCGGGCTCGGGCTGGTACTCGAGGGAGATGGCGAAGCGCTTGCGCGTCTCGTCCCCCGCCTCGATGGCCGCGAGCATCCGGGCCGTCTCCTCGGCGAAGGCCGAGCTCCCCTCCTCGAAGCGGCGCGGGGCGCCCGGGGGGAGGCAGGCGGCCAGGATGGATGCCGCCTCCTCGCGCGAGGCGGCCACCGAGGTGGCGACGAGCTCGCCCCCCGACTCGGCGATGCCGAACCAGGAGGGTCCCTCCCTCCTGAGCCAGAGCGCGATGCCCGATCCCCGACCCTCGTCCTTCATGCCGAGCCGATTGTCCGCCGAGGGGAGCCGCGCCGTCAAGCGCCGCCGGCCCGGGCCGGCGGCTCAGGCCCGCAGGCCGAGGGCGGCCTCGACGAGGGCGCGCAACCTGCCTTGCAGGCCGCGGCCGTAGGGCGGGTAGAAGGCCGAGACGGGGCTCCAGGGCCCCTGGACCATGACGTTCCGCTCGTGGGAGAAGGTCCTGAAGCCCTGGAAGCCGTGGTAGCTGCCCGTGCCGCTCATGCCCACGCCCCCGAAGGGCAGGTCCAGGTTCTCGACCTGGAGGATGAGGTCGTTCACGCAGGCCGAGCCGGAGCTCGTGCGCTCGAGGATCTCGCGCTCCGCCCTCCGGGGCGAGCCGAAGGCGTAGAGGGCGAGGGGCTTGGGCCTCGAGCGGATGAACTCGACGGCCTCCTCGACCTCGTCGTAGGCCAGGACGGGGAGTATGGGCCCGAAGATCTCCTCGTCCATGACCGCCATCTCGGGGCGGACCCCGGTGAGGAGGGTGGGCGAGGAGTAGCGCCCGTCGGGATCGAAGCGGCCGCCGAACTCGAGGCGGGCGCCCTTGGCGACCGCGTCCTCGACCAGGGAGGCGTGGCGGGAGCAGGCCTCCCGGTCCACGATCCGCGGGAAGTCGGGCGAGGCCCGACGCGCCTCCTCGTCCGGCCCGTACATGCGCCGTAGGGCGGCCTCCGCCGCGGCCGCGAAGGCCGGCACCAGGGGGCGGGGGCAGAAGAGGTAGTCCGGGGCGACGCAGGTCTGGCCCGCGTTCAGGCACTTGGCCCACATGATCTTGGCCGCCGCCTTCTCGAGGTCGGCGTCCGGGAGCATGACGCAGGGCGACTTGCCCCCGAGCTCGAGGGTCAGGCCCGCGTGGAGCCGGGCCGCGGCCTCGCCGACCCGGGCGCCGACCCGGGGGCTCCCGGTGAAGAACAGGTGGTCGAAGGGCAGCTCGAGAAGGAGCTCGCCGAGGAGCCTCCCGGGGCCCTCGACCACCGCGACCTCCTCGGGGGGGAAGAGCGGTTCGAGGAGGGAGGCGATGAAGGCGCTCGTCGCCGGGGTCTTGTTCGAGGGCTTCAGGATGACGGTATTGCCCGCGGCCAGGGCGGAGACCAGGGGGGCCAGGGCGAGCTGGAAGGGGTAGTTCCAGGGGGCCATGATGAGGACCCGGCCCTTCGGCTCGTAGCGCAGCCGGCTCCGGGCACCGGGGAGGAAGAAGGTCCCCCGGGCCCGGCGGCCCCGCATCCAGGAGCCCAGGCGCTTGGCCGCGTAGCCGATCTCCTCGATCGTCGGGAAGATCTCGGTGAGCCAGGCCTCCGGGGAGCTCTTGCGGAAGTCGCTCCAGAGGGCCTCGTACAGGCCGTCCCGGCGGGCGAGGATCGCGCGCCGGAGCGACTCGAGCTTGGCTACCCGCTCATTCGCGTTGGTCGACGCTATCGCCCAACGCGCCTCACCCTGGGCCTCGAAGAGGCTCTCGAGGGCCTCGGCGTTCTCGATCTTCATATCGGTTGCTCCTTTCCTTCGGGGCCGCGCGCGCATCCCCCGGCGAGGCCGGCGAGGAGGGAGGCCGCGGAGGAGCGCAGGGCCTCCTCGAAGCCGAGACGGAAGACCTCGAGCCCCGGGGCCGCGGCGACGCGGCGCATGAAGGGGGAGAGGTCGGTCAGCGCGGCGAGCCCGACGACCAGCGAGAAGACGTAGAGAAAGTAGCGCCTGCCCCCCTCGGGGGAGAGGCCGGGGAGGATCAGGGACAGGCGCCCGCCCGCCTCCTCCAGGGCCGCCGCCATCGAGCGCTTGAAGGCGACCGCCTCCTCGAAGCCCACGCGGCGCTCGAGGACCGAGAGGGACTCGGCGAGGAGGCGGGGGAGGGCGGGGTCCGCGGCGAGGATCGAGGCGGTGCCGGCCGCCACGAGCTCGGCCGACGCGGCGCCGCCGTCCCGCCCCGTTTCGAGCAGGCCGTAGAGCCGCGCGAGGGCGGCTTCGAGCCGCTCGCCCAGGAGGGCGAGGAAGAGGGACTCTTTCGAGGGGAAGTACAGGTAGAGGGTGCCCTTGGCCAGGCCGAGGGAGGCCGCCAAGTCGCCCATCCTGATCTCCTCGAAGCACCGCTCGCGAAAGAGCTCGTCGGCCTTCGCGAGTATTTCGCCCCGGCGCTCGAGCTTCTCGAGCTTTCCGCCCGCCCTTGCCATGTCTCCTCCCGTCGCTACAGCGCACTGTTTATGACTATAGTTCATTAATAATGAACATGGGTCATTTAGTCAAGCATGCGATAGGGGCTCAAATCGATCGGCCTGAGGAAGCTCCCTGCTCGGACCGGCCGGAGCCGGAGGACGATGGTGTAAAATCAAAAGACCGAGCGGCGGGGCATGGGCTAGCCTGTCCCGCGAGGGAGTGGGAGCTGATGGACGACAGACTCTTGGCGCTGCGGATGGCCGCCTGGATGGAGGGGCACCTGAGCGAGCCCGAGACGGGGCTCGGCCCCGAGCTGGCCAGGATTTCCGGCTACTCGGAGAACCGCCTCCGGCAGAAGTTCTACAACGCCGCCGGGGAGACCCCGGCGGGCTACCTCCGCAAGAGGCGGCTCACCGAGGCCGCCCGCGCCCTCCTTTCGGGCGCGCCGATCGCCGATGTCGCCTTGAGCTACGGCTACAGCTCCCAGGATAACTTCACCACCGCCTTCAAGTCCTGGTTCGGGCTCAACCCGGGAGAGCTCAGGGCCGCGGACGCGAAGTACCGGGTCTTCCTCGCGCGGATGAAGGAGCCGCTCACCATCATGCAATTCTCGAAGCTCGAGCAAGGCGGGCTCGCCACGACCCTCATGGGCTGCCTGCGCGGCGCCTCGGATTTCTTCGACCTGGACTGGAGCACGCCCAAGCTCTTCGGCTACAGCTCCCACGCCTTCCTCTTGAACGTCCATAAGGAGCTCTGCCCCAGCTCTCCCTACGTCTGGAAGCACGACGCCTTCTATCGGGCCCTCCGCGGCCTGGGCATCCGCAGGTCCGCATCGATCTGCCTCGAGAAGGGGGCGGGCGCGGAGGCCATCCGCGGGGCCGAGGAGCGCGTGCGCTCCCACCTGGACCAGGGCAAGCTCTGCATCCTGGACTACCTCGAGCACCAGCTTGTCGCCGGCTACGACTCCAAGGGCTTCCAGTTCCTCCTGCCCTGGAAGGGCTCCTGCGGCGCCGAGCTCCCGGTCCTGAGCTTCGGGAGCTGGAGCGAGGCCCTCGAGGCCGAGGGCTGGGTCCAGTTCACCTTCCTCGAGAAGGAGGAGGACCGGCCCGAGGAGGCCTCCCTCCTGCCCGCCGCCCTCGCCGCGGCCCTGCGCGCGCGGAGCGCGCCCGAGGAGCTCGAGCTGCCCGGCTACCGGGCCGGGGACGCCGCCTGGGAGGCCTGGATCGCCGGCGTTGGCCGGGGCCTGGGCTCCTCCCACGGCCATTGGTGGAACGGGACGGTCTGGGAGGAGTGCCGCTCCATGGCCGCGGACTTCTTCGTCGAGGTCGAGCCCCTGGCGCGGGGCCCGCGGGCCGCGGGGCTCTGCCGCGAGCTCTCGGCCCTTTATCGTGACTGCGCCGCCCGGCTCGGCGCGGCGAAGGATAAGGCCGCCGCGCCCGCCCTCCAGGCGGCGGCCTTGGCCGAGGGAAGGGAGCTGGACCGCAGGGGCGAGGCCCTCATGCGGGAGCTCCTCGCCGCGGTGGCCTAGGGCGCCCGGCCCGCGGGCTTGGCCGGACGAGAGGGAGCCCGGCCCGCGGGAGGGAAGGGCGTTTTTTACCGAATCCATATTGCTCTTACGCATAGTAACGGATAAGATGGCCCATCCTTGAGAATGATCTTCGAATGCGAGGAGGCCCGTCCATGAGTACCCTGACCGCCGTGCTGGTGATCGCCCTGGTCTACGCCCTCGGGGACATCGTCTCCAGCAAGACCAAGGCCCTCTGCTCCATGATGTTCGTCTCCGGCCTCCTCTTCCTGGTCGGCTTCTGGCTCGGGATACCCCTCAGCCTCTTCGACGACTCCAAGATGGCCCCCGTCGCCATGGCCTTCATCTCCGTCCTCATGGTCCACATGGGGAGCATGCTCAAGCTCCGGGACCTGAAGGAGGAGTGGAAGACGGTCCTCATCTCCCTCCTGGCCCTGGTAGCCATCGCCCTCGCCCTCTACCTCGCCGGGCCCCCCCTTATCGGCCGGGCCGAGTCCATCGTGGCCATCGGCCCGATCTCCGGCGGGGTGGTCGCCACCCTCATCGTGAGCGAGGCCGCCAAGGCCCAGGGCCTGGCCTCCCTCGCGGTCTTCGCCACCCTCCTCCTGGTCACCCAGACCTTCATCGGCCTGCCCATCGCCTCGCTCTGCCTGCGAAGGGAGGCGGCCAGGACGATCGCCCGCTTCCGCGAAGGGGGAGCGGGCGAGGCGGCGGCCGCCGCGCGGGGGGCCGATCCCGAGCAGCCGAGCCTCAGGATCTTCCCCGCCCTGCCCAAGGGCCTCCAGACCCCCTTCGTCCTCCTGGCCAAGGCCATCCTGGTAGCCTGGCTCTCCGTCGCGGCCGCCGGCCTGGCCAAGAACGCGGTCCACCCCTTCGTCGTGGCCCTCCTCTTCGGCATCCTCTTCTACGAGACCGGCTTCATCGAGCACAAGGTCCTCGACAAGGCCAACGCCTCGGGCATGGTCCTCTTCCTCATGATGGTCCCCATCTTCACGAGCCTTTCCAAGGCCACGCCCCAGATGGTCGCCTCCCTCATAGTCCCCACCCTCCTGGCCTTCGCGATCTCCGTCCTCGGCATGGTCATCCTCTCCCTGGCCATGAGCAAGGTCCTGGGCTACTCCTGGGAGCTGAGCCTCGCCATCGGCTCCACCTGCCTCTACGGCTTCCCCGGGACCTTCATCGTCAGCCAGGAGGTCGCCGAGTCCGCCTCCTCGACCAAGGAAGAGAAGGAGGCCGTCCTCAAGCACATCCTGCCCAAGATGCTCGTGGCCGGCTTCGCGACGGTCACCATCGGCTCGGTCATCCTGGCCGGCTTCATCGTCAAGCTGCTGTAGGGAGACGGGGATGGACTACCAAGCGCTCAAGGCCCGCGGCGAGGAGCTCGGAGAGGAGCTGACCCGGATCCGCCGCGAGCTCCACGCCCGGCCCGAGCTCGGCTGGAAGGAAGTCGAGACCTCGCGGCTCATCGAGGAGCGGCTCCGCGCCATGGGCTACGAGCGGATCCGCCGCGGCTTCAAGGGGACCGAGTCGGGGCTCGTCGCCGACCTCGTCGGCGGCCGCCCCGGCCCCCGCGTGGCTCTCCGGGCCGACATCGACGCCCTGCCGATCCAGGAGGAGACGGGCCTGCCCTACGCCTCGCAGGTGCCCGGGGTCATGCACGCCTGCGGCCACGACGCCCACGCAGCCATGCTCCTCGGCGCCGCCAGGATCCTCCGCGAGCTGCGGGAGGAGCTGCCCGGCGAGGTCCGCCTCGTCTTCCAGCCCGCCGAGGAGTCCGGCTACGACTCGGGAGCCCCGGCCATGATAGCCGAGGGGGCCCTGGAGGGGGTGGCCGCCATCGGGGGCCTCCACGTCTGGGCTCCCCTGGCCACGGGCAAGTTCGGCTACCGCCGGGGGCCCTACATGGCCTCGGCCGACCTCTGGGAGATGCGGATCAGGGGCAGGGGAGGGCACGGCTCGATGCCGCACAAGGCAGTCGATCCTACGGTGGCTGCGGCGCACATCGTCTCGCTGCTCCAGACCGTGGTGAGCCGGGAGGTGGACCCCCTCGAGAGCGCCGTGGTCAGCGTGGGCAAGATCGAGGCGGGCAACGCGCCCAACGTCATCCCCGAGACGGCCCTCCTGACCGGGAACGTGCGGAGCACGAGCCGCGCGACGCGGGACGAGGTCGAGGCCTCGGTCCGGCGGATAGCCGCCGGGGCCTCGATGGCCCTGCGCTGCGAGACCGAGGTGCGGTACACGAGGATCTATCCCGTGACCGTGAACGACCCGGGCCTCACCGACGTCATGCTCCGGGCGGCCGGGGGCGTCCTGGGCCCGGGCAGCCTCGTCGAGCTGCCCATCATCATGGGCTCGGAGGACTTCAGCAACTACGGCGAAAAGGTTCCCGCGACCTTCGCCATGCTCGGCATGGCCGACCCTGCCAAGGGCTCGGACCGGCAGCACCACTCCCCGGGCTTCGCCGTCGACGACTCCGTCCTCGGCCATGGCGCGGCCATCCTGGCCGCCTTCGCCCTCGAGTTCCTGGAGGGCGCGGCCGGCTAGGGCGGGAATCGGGTTCGGCTAACGCGCGGCCTCGGGCCCGAGGGGGCCCGAGAGGAGCTCGATGCGGTCGAAGACCCGCCCGAGGCCGTCGCGCTTGAGCACGTAGCGCGCGAAGGGGCCGCCCTCGAGCTCCTCGCGCTGGAGGGCCTCCCTTTCGATGTAGTCCCGCGCCGGGCTCCCGGCCCAGAGCACCAGGGAGATGGAGGAGCCCTCGAGCTCGAGCGCCGTGTAGCCGTGCTTGCCGATCGCCGTGCCCGAGTTGAAGTAGCAGGGCACGAGGAGCCCGCCGCGCTCGCAGCTGCTGAGCGAAGGCTCCTGGCGCGCCTCCTTCCGCCGCATCCGCTCGAGCTCGCCGCGGTAGACCTCGATGAGCTCGCGGATGTCGGGCTTCAGCCATTCCTCGGCCCTCGCGTAGTCGTCGAGGAGGCGCTCGATGGCGAAGCGGAGGCTGTCCCGCTTGCCCAGGGACTCGAAGAGGGGCCTGTGCGTGTGGCCCACGACCGCGATCAGGCCCCGCATCCGCGCGGCCCGGTAGATCCTCCGCTCCGCGGCGACGCGCTTGCGCGGATCGCGCGAGGCGCTCCGGTTCCTGATGCCCAGGGGCCGCGCGAGCCAGCGGAGGAGGAAGTCCTGGACGCGGTCGTACTTCAGGTAGAAGCCCGTCGCCTGGTGGCCGTGGAAGAGCAGCAGGCGCCTGCCTTCCCGCCACTCGAGGAGGAGGGAGGGCAGGACCGGCCAGGGATAGCCCCGCTCGAGCTCGAGGCGGAGGTCGTGGTTGCCGACGATCTTGCGCAGGAGGCCCCGCTCGTGGAAGGCGCCGAAGAGCTCGTAGAGCTCGCCCCAGGCCTCGCGGATCCCCGGGAGCTCGAATTTGGACAGCTCCTCGATGTCCCCGTTGAGCACGAGCTTCCAGCCCCGCTCGAGGTAGTAGCGCGAGAGTGAGGAGACCAGGAGCTCGCGGTTGTGCCGCAGGTCGTCGCGGCTCCCCCCGTTGCCCATGTGGAGGTCGGAGAGGACGAGGATCCGCTCTCCCTCCCCCAGCCTCTCCCGCGGGCTCGCGGCCGCGAGGCGGTCCATGAAGGAGAGGAACTCGGGGAACTTCATGGCTCTACTATAGCGGAAAGCCGGGGCGGGGGGAGCCGCCTCCCGCCTGGGCCCCTCACTTGACGATGCGCCGCTCGAGCCTCCGCGCCGCGAGGTACATGGCGAGGGCCGCGACCCCGGCCGTGTAGGCCAGGTCGAGGAGGAGGGAGGCCTTCCAGCCCGAGCCCAGGGCCGCGGCTCGGCCGAGGCGCACCGGGTGGGTGAGGGGAAGGATCTCGGCCAGGACCTGGAGGGGCCCGGGCAGGTTCTCGATCGGGAAGACCGTGCCGCAGAACATGAACATGGGCGACAGGAGGCCCGTGAAGAAGAAGTTGAAGTGGTTCATGTTCGTGACGAAGGAGGTGACCAGGAGGCCGATCGCCCCGAAGAGGAAGCCGGTGAGGAAGCCGACGGCGGGCGTCAGGAGGAGGGCCGGGCCGAGCTCCGCCAGGCCGAAGGCCGAGATGACGAGGAGGACGGCGAGGGAGAAGAAGGCTCCCTTGGTCCCGGCCCAGAGGGCCTCGCCGACCATGACGTCGGCGACGCTCAAGGGGGCCGCGAGCATGCCGTCGTAGGTCTTGTCGAACTCCAGGCGCACGAAGGTGCCGTAGGTGCACTCGAAGGAGGCGGTGAACATGGCGCTCGTCATGACGAGGGCCGAGGCCAGGAACTGGAGGTAGCTCATCCCCGCGAGGCCCGGCACGTACTGGGCCATGCCCAGGCCCATGCCGGCGAGGAAGATCAGCGGCTCCATGAAGGGAGGGAAGCCGTTGGAGACGAGGTCCTTCGTGTAGGTGCGGAAGTGGCGGTACCAGACCGAGCCCAGGCGCGAGGCGAGGCTCGGGCAGCGATCACTGCAGGTCATTGAGCTTCCTCCCGGTGGAGCGGAGGAAGAGGTCCTCCAGGTTGGTCGGCCGCAGGTGGGTCGCCCCCGAGGGCAGGCGGGCCGCCAGCTCGCGGAGGGCCTCGGGGTGGTCGGAGAAGAAGCGGGGGCTGTAGCCGCCCTCCTCCCGCCTGACCCCCGCCGAGAGGGGGCCCTCGCCGAGCCCGCCCGAGGCGTCGGGATCGAGGACGTCGAGGACCCAGGCCTCGATGCCCCGCGAGAGGAGCTCCCGGGGCGGGCCCTCGAGGACGCGCCGGCCCTTGTCCATGATGATGATGGAGTCGGCGATCTGGTAGGCCTCCTCCATGTAGTGGGTCGTCAGGAGGACCGTCACCCCCTCGCGCTTGAGGCCTCGGACCTTGTCCCAGATGAGCTGCCGCACCTGGGGATCGAGCCCCGTCGTCGGCTCGTCGAGGATGAGGAGGCGGGGCCGGTTCATGAGGGCCCGGGCTATGACGAGGCGCCGCTTCATGCCCCCCGAGAGCTCGCTCACCCGGGCGCGGGCCTTCTCCTTGAGCTCCATGAAGCCGAGGAGCTCGGCGATGCGCTCCCGGGCCTCCCGGGCCGGCAGCCCGTAGAACTTCGAGTAGATGAAGAGGTTGGTCCCGACGTCGACCTCCGCGTCGAGGTTGTCCTCCTGCGGGACGACCCCGCAGAGGTGCTTGACCGCGAGCTCGTCGGCCGCGGGATCGAAGCCGAGGACGCTCACCCTCGTCTCGGGCCTGGGGTCGCGGCGCACCATGCCGTAGAGCGCCTTCATGAGCGTCGTCTTGCCCGCCCCGTTGGGCCCCAGGAAGCCGAAGCAGGAGCCCTCGGGCACCATGAAGGAGAGGTCCTCCACCGCGGCGGTGCCGTCCGCGTAGGTCTTGGAGATCCTGGATACCTCGATAGCGTTCGCGGCCATAGGAGGGAAGGTAACGAGGATGAGGCCCGGGATCAAGGCTCCGATGCGCGGCGGGGCGAGGAATCCCCCGAATGAGGGATGGGCGGGCTAGCCGCTTAGGCGCGGATCCCGTCGATCAGGAGGCCGATGTCGCGCATCGTCTTCTCGAGGGAGATGTTGTCGTAGAGGGCCCCGTGCACGGTGGAGGCCTCCACCAGGGCGAAGAGGGTGAAGGCCATGGACTCGGTGTCGATGGGCTTGAGCTCGCCGGCGGCTATGGCCCGGTCCAGCACCAGCTTGAGCTCCTCCCGCAGGTCGCGCACGCGCTGCTGCACGTTGAAGGCGATGCCGGGAGTCTCGCGCCGCGGGTGGAGGAGGAAGTCGAGGACCAGGACCATGCGGTCCTTGTCCGTGATCGCCACGCGCTCGAGATACTGCATGAGGCAGATGAGGCGGTCGATGGGGGCGAGGCTCGCGTCGTTGAGCATGGCCTCGGCCACCGCGTCCAGCCGCGAGAAGGTCTCGGCGAGGGCGAAGTCCACGAGCTCGCCCAGGTTCTTGAAGTACTCGTAGAGGGTGCTGCGGGCCAGGCCGCAGGCGTCGGCGACCTTGCCCAGGCTCGCCTCCTGGATGCCGTCCCGCGCCAGCACGGCGGTCGCCTTGGCCGCGATCTCGCGGCGGCGGCCGTCGTAGTCCACGATCTTGGGCATGGGGCCATTATCCTTCCCGGGTCGGGGAGAATCAACGGCCCCGCGGCCCCCGGCATCGGGGCGCGGGGCCGCCGAGCCTCGGCCGGCTCCGATGCCCTCAGCCCCGCGCCGCCCCGGGGCCCTCGGCGGGGAGGGCGGCCTTGTAGGAGCGCAGGTGGGTGTAGAGCTCCTGCTTGAGGGGGTTGCGCCCGGTCCGGGCGATCACCAGGATCTCGTAGCCCAGGACGCCGAGGTTGAAGACCAAGGAGGCCAGGCTTACCAGGAAGAGGGCGGCCGGGTCGTTGCTCGACTTCACCGCGAAGCGCGAGCTGTCGACGAAGGCCGGGTAGGTCATGGCGAACATGCACCAGATGCCGAGGGTCGAGGCCCGGTGCTGGAGCCAGGCCCCCTTCTTGATGAGGAAGGCCGGTATGGTGCAGGAGAGGAGGAGGGCCAGCCCGCAGTAGAAGGAGTGGCTCGATAGGCAGTTGTAGGTGTAGGCGAAGTTCCACAGGTCGTAGGCTACGATCCAGAACCAGAGCTGGTCGGGCCAGAGCATGTCGCGGCTCCTGCCCTTGCCGGCGCGGATGCCCATCCAGCCGGTCAGGGTGATGATGTTGACGATGCCGGCGATCCCGTTCATGAGGTTCCAGGGCCCGCCGAGGGTGGGGATGCCTCCCGCGATCCCGTCGAGGCCGCGGCACTGGAAGTCCCGCACGACGGCCTCGAGGATGTTGACGGCGAGGATGAGGGGAGGGAAGTAGCGGGCGAAGGGGCTTTTCTCGACCCGGGGGAAGTAGCGGATCGCCCAGAAGCCGACGCAGCCGGCCAGGGCCGAGTAGACCTTCATCCAGTGGAACCAGTCGTTCATGCTGGTCCCCGGTCCGGCCGTGCGGGGCCAGAGCGCGAAGCTCAGGATCGCCGGAAGGACGACGTACATGCCGAGCCCCGTCCACTTGCTTGCGCGGGCCAGCTCGTTGAGCAGCATGAGGCCGCCGAGGACGGCGAACCACATCAGGATCGCGGGCCCGTTCAGGCCCTGATAGAAGGACATCGTTGAGCGCTCCTCCCTGGCCTGGGGCTTGGGCAGGCGCGGCGCCGGCGCCGGCCTCCCACCTCGGGCCGCAAGATGGGCCAGCTTATCACCGACAAAAGTGTCGGTCAATTGAATTATCGAGTATTAATGATCGAATTGACAGAAATGGCGAAAATACTGATAATGGCAAAGCTTTCTAGATGTACTCCGAGTTTATTTGACAGACTTGTCGGAGTACCGCATCATGGTTTACGCCCCCCGCCTCGGCGAGCGGCGGGCGGCAGCGGGGGTGGCATGGATAGCTTCAAGGTCATCGAGATCAAGAAGAGCGTGTTCGAGGGCAACGAGCGGCGGGCCGGGGAGCTCCGCGCCGAGCTCGGGCGGCGCGGGCTCTTCCTCCTCAACCTCATGTCCTCCCCGGGCTCGGGCAAGACCACGACCCTGCTCCGCACCATCGAGGCCCTGCGCGGCGAGCTCGATCTGGGCGTCCTCGAGGCCGACATCGACTCGGACGTCGACGCCCGGGCGGTCCACGAGGCCGGGGCCAGGGCCATCCAGCTCCACACCGGGGGCATGTGCCACCTCGACGCGGAGATGACCCGGCGCGGCCTCGAGGCCCTGGGGACCGAGGGCCTCGACTGCGTGATCCTCGAGAACATCGGCAACCTCATCTGCACGGCGGACTTCGACACGGGAGCCTCGCGGAGCGCGATGATCCTCTCGGTGCCCGAGGGCGACGACAAGCCCCTCAAGTATCCGCATATGTTCGAGGTCGTCGACCTCGTCCTGGTCAACAAGATCGACGCGCTCCCGCTCTTCGACTTCGACCTGGGGCGTTTCCGCGAGCGCCTCGCGCGGCTCAATCCCCGGGCGAGGGTGCTCCCCGTCTCGGCCAAGACCGGCGAGGGGATGGGCGCGTGGGCCGACTGGCTCCGCGGCGAGATAGGAAGCTGGAAGCTGGCCGCCGGGCGACGCGGCCAGGAAGGCGGGAGGCTGTGATGGCGGTGAAGGAGAAGGTCCTCGACCTCGCGAACAAGATCAGCCGCAAGGAGCGGGGGAAGAAGGGGGAGATCCTCCCGGCCGACCCCGAGTACCTGATCCTCGAGCCCCTAGTCTCCGACGAGATGGCCGAGACCGCCATGGGCCTGGCCTTCCGCGAGCCGAGGAGCGCCGAGGAGGTGGCCGCGGCCTGCGGCAGGCCCCTCGCCTCCGCGGCCGCCGACCTCGAGGCCCTGGCCGACGCGGGCGTCTGCTTCGTCAACGAGAAGGACGGGGTCGACAAGTATTGGTACGACACCTGGATCCCCGGCATCATGGAGATGATGGTCAACAAGTACTCCAACGTCGAGAAATACCCCCAGATCGGGAGGGCGATGGAGGCCTACGGCCGCGTGCGGGGGCCCATGACCGCGGGCGTCTTCCCGGTCGGCAAGGGCCTCATGCGGGTCATCCCCATCGAGAAGGCGATCATGGGCGAGACCCGCCGCGCCTCCTACGAGGAGATCTCGAAGTACCTCGAGGAGAACGAGCTCTTCACCGTCTCCAACTGCTCCTGCCGCTCCACCCGCGAGATCATGGGCGAGGGCTGCGGCCACCTCAAGGAAGACATGTGCATCCAGATGGGGCACGCGGCCGAGTACTACATCCGCACCGGGCGCGGGAGGCGCATAACGCGCGAGGAGGCCTACGGGATCATCCAGCGGGCCGAGGAGAACGGCCTCATGCACCAGGTCCCGAACGTGGACGGGGGCGGCAAGACCCACGCGATCTGCAACTGCTGCGGCTGCGGCTGCCTCTCCCTCCGCACGGCCGAGATGTTCCACAACACCGACATGGTTCGCTCGAACTACCTCGCCGCGGTGGACGCCGAGAAATGCATGGCCTGCGGGGACTGCGTGGAGAACTGCCCGGTCGGCGCCCTCAAGCTCGGCCGGAAGATACCCTCCCTGAAGCCCCGGCCCAAGCCGCGGAGCCCCGACCTCCCCTCGAACACCGAGTGGACGGCCGAGCGCTGGAACCCCGACTACCGCACCAACCGCGAGGTCACGTGGCCCGACGGCACGAGCCCCTGCAAGGCCGAGTGCCCCGCCCACATCGGCATCCAGGGCTACATCAAGCTCGCCTCCCAGGGAAAGTACAGCGAGGCCCTCGAGCTCATCAAAAGGGAGAATCCCTTCCCCGCCGTCTGCGGCCGCATCTGCTCCAAGCGCTGCGAGGCGGGCTGCACCCGCAACGGGCTCGACGAGCCGGTCGCCATCGACGACATCAAGAAGTTCATCGCCGACCAGGACCTCGACGCCGAGCGCCGCTACGTCCCCCGGAAGCGGCATGAGTACAGCCAGAAGATCGCCGTCGTCGGGGCCGGCCCAGCCGGCCTCTCCTGCGCCTACTTCCTGGCCCTCGAGGGCTACCCCGTGACCGTCTTCGAGAAGGAGGGGCGGCTGGGCGGGATGCTCACCCTCGGCATACCCTCCTTCCGCCTGGAGAAGGAGGTCATCGAGGCCGAGATCGAGGTCCTGCGCGAGCTGGGGGTCGAGTTCCGGACCGGGGTCGAGGTCGGGAAGGACCTGAGCCTGGCCGAGCTCCGCGCCCGGGGCTTCCGCGGCTTCTACCTCGCCATCGGCTGCCAGGCGGGCCGCCGCCTCGGCGTCGAGGGGGAGGATGCCGAGGGCGTCCTCTCGGGGGTCGAGCTCATGCGCCGCGTCAACCTCGGCGAGGCGCCGGGCCTGGGGGGGAAGGTCCTCGTGATCGGCGGCGGCAACGTGGCCGTCGACGTCGCCCGGACCGCCTCGCGGCTCGGCGCCGAGTCGGTCGCCATGTACTGCCTCGAGGGCCGCGCCGAGATGCCGGCCTCGCCCGACGAGCTCGCCGAGGCCGAGGAGGAGGGCATCTCCCTCGTGAACGGCTGGGGCCCGGCGCGGATCCTCGCCGAGGAGGGGCGCGCGCGCTCCGTCGAGTTCCGGAAGTGCCTCTCCGTCTTCGACGCGGACCGGCGCTTCGCCCCGAAGTACGACGACTCCGCTACGATCCGCGTCGAGGCCGACTGGGTGATCTCCTCGATCGGCCAGGCCATCGAGTGGGGAGGCCTCCTCGAGGGGAGCCGGGTGGAGCTCAAGCCGGGCAAGGCCCCGGTCGCCGACCGGCTCAGCTGCCAGACCGCCGAGCCCGACCTCTTCGTCGGCGGCGACGTCCTCACCGGGCCGCGCTTCGCTATCGACGCGATAGCCGCCGGCAAGGAGGGCGCGATCTCCCTCCACCGCTACGTACAGAAGGGACAGAGCCTGGTGATGGGCCGCCTCAAGCGGGACTACGCGGCCCTCGACCGGGAGGACGTCGACCTGGCCGGCTTCGACCGCCTCCCGCGGCAGGTCGCGGCCCCCGCGAGTCCGGCCGAGCCCCGCTCGTTCCGCGACGGCCGCGGCGGCTTCACTCCCGAGCAGATAGGGATAGAGGCCGAGCGCTGCCTGAGCTGCGGCGCGAGCCGGGTCGACGAGACGATGTGCGTCGGCTGCGGCATGTGCGCGACCCGCTGCAAGTTCGACGCGATCAGGCTCGTCCGCAAGTACGACGAGGCGGGGGTGGACTTCCGGGACCTCAAGCCGATCATCGTCAAGAACGTCCTCAAGCGCAAGGCGCGGATCGTCGGCCGCAAGCTGACCAGGCCCTTCCGTGCATGAGCTGGGCGTGGTCATGGAGGTCGCGAAGGTCGTGGAGGACTTCGCGAGGGAGCGGGGGATAAGCAAGGTCGAGAAGCTCGTCCTCCAGATCGGCGAGCTCTCGGCCATGATCCCCGCCTACGTCCAGGACTGCTGGCCCTGCGCCGTCGACGGCGGCTCCCTCGAGGGCACGAGGCTCGAGATCGAGGTCCTGCCGGGCAACGCCGTCTGCGGGGCCTGCGGCGCGGTCTACCGCCTCCTCGAGCACCGCGAGGGCTGCCCCGCCTGCGCCGGGACCGAGCGCGAGCTCCTCTCCGGCCGCGAGTTCCTCATCAAGGAGATCCTGGCCTGCTGAGGGAGGCCGCAAGCGGCGGCTCGGCGGGAGCCCCGGCCGCTTGCGGCGGAGCGGGCGCCGCGCCTACACTTCAAGCATGGCCGCCCCCAGTCTCGTCGCTTTCTTCTTTCCCGAATCCAACCGGGCGGGGCTCCCCGAGTCCCTGCGCCGGCGCGTCCCCTACCTGGTCCGCGTGAACGCCATCATGATGCTCTTCTTCCTCTTCGGGGCCGGGATGCGGCTCCGGGAGGACCGGGCCGGCTACCTGGCCTTCGCGGCCGCGGTGGCGGCTACGGCGCTGGCCGCCTATCCCGCGAGCCTCATCCTCGTCCGGGCCCGGCGCTACCGGCCGGCCGCCATGGCGAGCAGCGTGGCGACCCTCCTCAACGTCTGCTGGGCCGGCTTCCTCGTCCCCGTCGCCGGCCCCGACGACGCCTACCGCTTCGTGATGTGGGTCATCGTCGCGATCACGACCAACAACCTCGTGGCCATCGAGCTCGGGCAGGTCCTCGCCTTCGGCGCCCTCTCCGTCGCGGCCTTCGCCGGCTACGTGGCCGGGGTCATCGCGCCCCGCTTCGGCCTCTCCTCGCCGGCCGTCCTCTCCGCCGTCCCCATCCTCTCGGTCCTCGTCGTCTTCATCGTCATCGTGGCCTACGATAGCGCGCGGCTGAACCGCGACCTCGTGGGCCTGGCCGAGCGCGAGAGCGCGCGCAGCCGCGACAAGGCCGAGCGCCTCGGCCGCGTTGCCGCGGAGGCGCATTCCTCGCTGCGGGTCGGCGAGGAGCTCTCCGCGAAGACCGCCGAGGGCCTCCGCGCGGCCGTCGAGGCCCGCGCGGGCGTCGCCTCCCTCGAGGAGCAGGCCGGCGGCCTCGCCGAGGGGGCCCGCCGCGCCGGCGAGTCGAACAAGGCGGTCCTGGGCTTCCAGCGCGAGATGCGCGACATCGTGGCGGACCAGAACGCCGCCCTCCACCAGACCAGCGCCACCTTGGCGGAGATCGGCGCCACCATAGCGAGCCTCGCCTCCGCCTCGGCGGCCCGGCGCGCCTCCATCGACGCCGTCCTCGGCAACATCGAGGCCCAGCGCGCCGAGGCCCGCCGGCTGGCCGAGGCCGTGGGCCGCGTCCGCGAGTCCTCGGCCAGGATCCTGGAATCCGCGGCCGCCGTCGTGGAGGTCAGCGAGAAGACCGACCTCCTGGCCATGAACGCCTCGATCGAGGCGGCCCACGCCGGCGCCTCGGGCAGGGGCTTCGCCGTCATAGCCGGCGAGGTGCGCAAGCTCTCCGAGGAGGCCAAGCGGGGCGCCTCCGCCATCAAGGCCGCCTTGTCGGAGAACGAGCTGGCCATCGCCGGGGCCGCCTCGGACATCGGCGGCTTCGTCGCCTCCATGGACCGGGGCTCGGGCGAGATCCGCTCGACCCTGGCCTCCGTCGAGGAGATCGTCGGCGGCCTGGCCGAGATGGACTCCGCGGTGGCCGAGCTCAACGGGGCCACCGAGTCCTTGGCCGGCGTGGCGGCCAAGGCCGAGGAGGGGGTCGGCAGGCTGGCCGCCGGGGCCGAGTCCGCGAGCGCCGCCATCGATACCCTGTCGCGGCTATCCGGGCGGTTCGGCGAGGCGGCCGCCTCCATCCGCTCCGGCTTCTCCGAAGTCGAGCGGGCCCTGCGCGGCATCGAGGACGTGGGGCGGCGCAACGAGGCCGGCCTCGCCGAGCTCGGCGAGGCCCTGCGCCGGGTCGAGGGCTAGGGCCGGCCCGCGTCCGCCTCCCTAGTGCAGCTCGACCAGCGCTATCCTCTTTGGGCCGCTCCCCGCGGCGAAGGGGGAGCCCGCGACCTCGGCGATGGCTCCCGTGGCGGCGTCGATCGAGTAGGCTTGCAGCTCGTTATTGGACAGGGCCGCGCGATAGAGGAACTTCCCCCGAGGATCGACGATCATCCCCTCCGTGTACGGAGCGTCGAAGGGAGAGCCCGCGATCTGGGCCAAGGCCCCCGTGGCGGCGTCGATCGAGTAGACGTAGATGCCGTAGCTGCTTCCCCCCGTCTGCGCCGAGACATAGAGGTACTTGCCCTCCGGGTCGATGGCGAGGGCCCGCGAAGCATCGCCGGTGTCGAAGGGAGCGCCCGCCACGGGGGAGAGGGCTCCCGCCGCGTCGATCGCGTAGGCGCTAATCTTGCCCGACCCGTAGCTGAAATCCTCGCCGGCGTAGAGGTATTTCCCGCTCGGATCGATGGCGAGGGCCGAGGGATAGTAGTTGCCCGCGGCGAAGGGAGAGCCCGATACCGCGGAGAGGGCCCCGGTGGCGGAATTGCGCGAATAGGCCCAGAGATTGGCCGCGCTGCCATTCTTCGAGGCGAAGGCGAACTTCCCGTCGGGGCTGAGGACGAGGCGGTCGAGCCCCGGCGAGGCGGCGAAGGGAGAGCCCGCGATCTGGGCGCCGATGGCGCCCGAGGAGGGATCGACCGAATAGGCGTACACGGCGCCGGAGAGGACCGGGACGTAGGCGAAGGCGCCCGTGGGATCGAACTGTATCGACCGGGGGTCGGTGGCGGGCGCGGTCGCGAAGGGAGAGCCCGGTATCGCGGCGAGGCCCCCGGTGAGGGAGTCTATCGAGAAGACCGAGATGCTGCTCGCCATTAAATTCGCGACGTAGACGAACTTCCCCGCGGGGTCCACCGTGACGGAGAAGGGATAGGCGCCCGCGGAGCCCGTGGCGTAGGGAGAGCCCGGCAGGGCGGCGCCGAGGGCCCCCGTGTTGGCGTCCACCGCGTAGGCGGAGAGGTTGTTGCCGCCATAGTTCGCGGCGTACAGCGCGTAGGAGGGATAGACGGTCAGGGTCGCCAGGTTCGAGACGGCCTGTCCCTCCGCGAGCCTGAAGTAGTAGGAACCGATCGAGGCCGAGGACGCGACCGTCATCGTCACCGTGGCCGCGCTGCCCGACACCGCGGAGACCGAAGGAGTGACTCCGGTCGGGGCGCTCGTCGCGGTCGCGCCGGCCTGATCGGCGTACCAGGAGATGGTCCCGACCGCGCCCGAGGCCACGTGGCTCGTCGTCGCGGCGAAGCTCGCGCTTCCCGCCGCTCCGTTCCGGGGCGTCCCCGACTGGCTCCCGAGAGAGGCGGTCGGCGTGAAAATCGTCAGGGTGGCCACGGCCGAGAGCGCCGAGCCCTCCGCGAGCTTGAAGTAGAAGGTACCGCCGCCAGCGTCCGCGTCCGTCGTCATGGTGACCGTGACCGCGTTGCCCGAGATAAGGGATACCGATGCCGAGACCCCGGCCGGGGCGCTCGTCGCGGCCGTGCCCGCGGGGTCCGAGAACCAGGAGACCGTCCCGGCCGTGCCCGCGGCCAGGTTCGCCGTCGTCGCCGGGAAGCTCGCGCTGCCTGGAGCGCCCGCGACGAGCTCGCCGACCTGGCTCCCCAGGTCGACCACCGGCGTCAGGGGCGAGGCTACGCTCAGCGTCGCCAGAGCCGAGAGCGCCGAGCCCTCCGCGAGCTTGAAGTAGTACGAGCCCTCGGCCGCCGACGCGTCGGCGCTCATCGTCACCGTGGC
>ERZ795054.390-NODE-390-length-59040-cov-6.108180_pt1 | contig 59040 bp, 61 predicted proteins | sample MGYA00375138_ERZ795054 | MGnify/ENA primary metagenome ERZ795054 (study PRJEB30183, sample SAMN05720215) | anaerobic digester metagenome | isolation source: active sludge of municipal wastewater-treating anaerobic digesters | place: USA | collected 2014-12-23 ... | reverse complement strand
CTCGGATATTTCGATGGTCATTCTTATTTTACCCACACTTTACCGTGAAGAGCCTCATTTTTTTTTCAAGTTGTTCATGACTGTTTAGTAAGTTGTCCGTTTTTTCCACCAAAGCACTAACTTCGGCTTTAAAGGTTGTCGCTATCCTTTCATGAACCTGTGAAATAAATTTATCAATCCTTGATTTATTTTCGTCCCTGAGGCTTTCTTCAATTTTTTTCAGTACATTCTGGTATTTTATTCGGGCATCAACGAACTGATTATTTTTAAATGACAGGTCACCCTGTTCCACCAACTCTCCTAGATAATCAAGAATACGGACTATAGTTTCATTATCTATTTCTGATTTTAGAAGCGACATGTAGCTATTCATTTCAGAAATACTTATATCTGAAATATCACCATTTTCTTTTTTACCAAATTCATTATTTCCAATTACGATTTTTACGTCTATATCCGTCGGTGCTTTGGATGAATCTATTGTATAACCGTTGTTCATTAGCTTTTTGCATGACTCACGGCAATACCATTCGAGCTGGCTTTCAAGCAATGAAACAAGCACAAACGATTTTTTCTTCTGATCAAGAGTTTTACTGTCTCGCTCAAGATTTGTCAATTGCAAACTGAGCTTATTACCATCACGTGACACAGAGCCATATACGATCTCATCAGCGTCAATGGCATCTGCAATCTTCATTGCGCATGACTCGGCGTCACATTTAACCGCCATAAGGATAGACGCCTGTTTGAACATCACTTTTATGTCATCATCTGTAACGAGCTGATATTTATCATTGTAACCTTCAAGAAGTGAGAGCACAAGATAATCCCTGACTTTTTGGGCTATTGATTCTGAAACACCATTATTTTGTTTAATTGAATGGACATAGAGGCTTTTTTTTCCTGCTGCCAGGGCAGGGAAAGAAAGGAAAAGGGATAATAGAATTGCCAGGATGGATATACGCATGTAAATCTTCCTCCTTGCTGTATAAGCAATGAAACAGGGTGTTGGACATTAAATATTTAATTAAATAATTTTATCTCAAAAAAATATTATGGCTCTAAAGAATAAGTAACACTTAATCGTGGCTGATGAGAGCTTGCTTCACTTGAATAGAAACAGGCCCAGCCTCCATCTGATACTATTAAAAATCCATTATTATCGTAATCATCATTTACCCATACTTGAACTATATCCTGAACATCTAGGTATGAATATTGACCTGTGCCGGATAGTTCTCTTATAACACTCGGATTGTTACCTCCAGGTGCTGTAGCCCATGTTACATACTCTGACCAATTGTTTATAACTCGAAAAATCCACGCAGATTCAAATTCGTTTGTAGCATAAGGATATAATTGTAATGTTGCACTTTTGATGGATGATCCCACAGGAATCTCTGCAAGGATATCAAAATACAACAATGCTTCTTTACTTTCGCTACTCGTAGCAGCAATTACTAAAGATGTAGAGCTTCCAAAAGAATTGTATTGATCATAGTAATCAATATATGCATCTCTACTACATGCCAAAGAGAAACTGATATCATAATCATTAATTGTAATACTTTGTGTATCAGAGACTGTCGCACTTCCATATGAATAACTGGCTGTTAGAGTAAATGTTGTATCCGAAGAGACTGCACCGACGGTAACTGTACCGCTACTGTTCACAGTGGCATAACTACTATTCTCTGACCAGGTCGGTGTGACCTCAACTTCTCCGCAATCGCATGATGAAGGTCCATAAGTAACATAAGCGTCATAATCCTCACTATCTCCTTCATCGATTTCAGAATCACCGTCTATTCTCAGCGAGCTTGCGTATTTATTAATAATTGCCACTGACTGGGATTCACTTACTGTTTCCCCGCCATACGAATAGGTAGCCGTCAAAACAAAACTCTGGTCTGATGATACGCTGTACGTTGTTACATTACCGCTGTTGTCAACTGAAGCATAAGAACTATTTTCAGACCATGTTGGTAATACAACCTGGCCAGTAGTCCCATCCGATAAATCGGCTGTAGCTGTAGCAGTAAAAGCGGGGCTGTTTTCTTCGCAAGTCTGGGAAGGTGCACTAATATAAAGATTTGTCACATAAACCGGTTCTGCACCTGTTGTAAAACCGGTTGATGATAAATATTCATCCTCCAGGTTGTTCCCAACGGCATCTTGAGCATCTGTGGTAATCTTTATTTTATAGGTTGTTTCATATTCCAAGTTAGATGCGGGCGTGATCTGAAACGTTTTGTTGCCGTTACTAGTAACTGGATCGTCTGACATTCTAATGCATGTCACAAAATTATCATCTGATAGTTGTATTGTTCCCGAAGGAGCAGTACCAGTAGTATTACAAGTTATACTTGTAACATCCATTGGTTCATCAAAAGTAATAGATATTAAAGTGCTCACCGCAATTCCCGTTGTTTCACCCGGCGTAACAGACTCTACCTGGGGGGTAGTGCTATCTATTGTATATGTCGCGGTTGCCATTGTACTATCAAGCATTTCGCTTTTTACAGCAATAGCATTAATTATCACGGTTTCACCAAGGCCTTCTACTGGAATACCTGATGGAGTTGGAGGATATATTTGTGATGTTGACGATGTCGATGGATCAGATTCATCTGTTGTGTAATATATATCTGTTCCATCTGTTAAACATGATATCTCAATGAATGTGTCGTTATTAATAGCCCCACCCAAGGGAATAAATGATGGTGTAGAAACTCTGAGCCAATTTATTTCAAATGATGCAGTAGTGATGTCACTTATTAAAGATCCTTTAACAGCAACAGCGTTAATTGTCACGGTTGTACCATGACCTTCAATGGGAATACCACCAGGTGTCGGTGTATATAGTTGTGATGTTGGGGAGGTTAATGGATATGTCTCGTCTGTTGTATAATATATGTCAGCATCATCAGTTGAACATGATATCTCAACATTGATATCATTCGAGTAGGATCCTTCCTGAGGATTAAATGAAATTACCGGTTTATCTGCAATAGTAAAAATAAATAAACAGCAACTCTCATCCAGTTTTAATTGATGAATATCATCGCTGATAAAACCATCAAGATTAATTCTATACGTTGTACCTGCCTCTAAATATGAGGAGGGGTGTATTGTTAGTTGCGTATTTGTTTCATTAAATGAACTGGTATATTCCGCTGCGGGGGATATATTAACGGACCATCCGGTTATCCTTATCGGATGGTTAAATGTGATGATTATGTTTGTATCGGGATATACGTCTTCCTCAACTTTCGTCGGTGTAAAACTCGCAGTCAATACACCCGGATTATATGTATCGCCATCAACATCATACGGATTCTCATATTTTATCGATTCATCACTGGTCAGCAAATCATGGCAGGAGAACAGGGGCAGTATTGTAAGTATGATAAAAACTTTTAACGATGTCAGGAGTCTTTCTCTGAACATGATTGCCTCCCAGATATAATAATTAAATCTTTCGAATTTCAGGTTTCTTGCAGATAATCCTTTTCAATCTAAATTTTTATATTTAATAATAATATAATGATTTATATTTCCTATATTAATGTCAAGTAAAATAGTGCAAGCATATGCTGTTCCGACTCTATTGTATTAATATAAAACTGCATATCATTTCACATTGAATTGGATAAATGTCATTCATAAGCAAACAAAGATTTCCGCTAACACCGATTACTGCATTTATCATAAATCATTCAGTATCCCGGGAAATCATTTGACTAAAGTTGTTTTAACCCCCCAGAATGATCCCCGTCGCATAATGAATGAGATGTTTCGAAAGACAGCCATTCATTCGCATCGATGCCTTCATCTAATATTAAATCGCATTATTGATAAAAACGACCGGCATCGTCTATCGTGCAATTAATTCTGTACCATATTATTTCGATACAAAGTGACAAGGAGCCATACGCATGAAAAGCAGGAGCGGTAAAAACAGCTATGTGGTAATAACTGGCGGATCAAAAGGTCTCGGGTTTGAGCTGGCAAAACGGTTCGCAAGAGAGGGATTCAACCTGGTTCTGGTCGCCAGAAACAAAAAAGACCTTGAAAGGGCCTCAAAGGAGATCGGGCAAAAACACGGCGTCAAATGCCTCACCTTCTCGTATGATCTTTCCATCATGAGCGAGATCGACGGCTTTTACAAGGAATTAAAGAAATCCCGCCTCGACGTGCCAATTCTCATTAATAATGCCGGTTTCGGCTACTGGGGGAAATTTGAACGCATGGACCCGAAAATGCAGATCGAAATGCTTAATCTGAATATCACCGGACTGTCCCACCTGACGCTGCTCTTCGCCAGCGACATGATAAAACGGGGATCCGGAAAGATTCTCAATGTATCTTCCATTGCATCATTCACTCCAACACCTTTTTGCTCAACCTACTCGGCATCGAAGACATATGTCAAATATTTCAGCCAGGCCCTTGATTATGAACTCAGGGACAGGAATGTCAGGATTTCGACATTATGCTCGCCTGATTTTCTTTCGGGATTCCAAAAAAGGGCCGGCAATCCCGACCTGAAACTGACAGGCCCGTATACCGGCACCGCGGAAAAAATCGCCGACATCGCGTTCAGAAAATTCATGAAAAACAAGAAAGTGATAACGCCTTATTCGGCATTCGGCAAGATCGCCTATTTTGTCGAAAACTACGTTCCCCTCCCCTATGCCATCAGGATCAGGACAAGGAAATCGATAGTCGAAAACAACTACATGGCTAAGAAGTAAACGGCCATTACTTTTTGATGTTAAACCGGATGGTGAACGTGGTGCCGTTTTGGACTCTGACCGCAATCTCCGCGTTCAGCTGTTTTGCGAGAGCATTGATGAGCTGCATCCCCATGGTATTGGCGCTTCCGGAATCGCGTATGTCATGATCGAGGCCGGGTCCCGAATCGGATATGATGATGGTCATCACGCCGTCCGAAGCGTACATTTCAACCTCGATGCTGCAGCCTTTTTCATTCACGCATCCGTGCTTGATTGAGTTCGTGATGATCTCGTTGATGAGAATCCCGCACGGTATCGCCTGGTTGACGGAAAGGTTGATTGGTTCAAGCCTGGTCGAGAACCGGATGTCTTCACTGGCTTTTGAGCAAAGCTGAATGTTCTCCTTAAGCAGATCGGCTATGTAGGAAGACATGTCTATGCGGCTGAAATTTTCAGCCTTGTAAATTTTTTCGTGAATGAGGGCGATTGAACGGATGCGGCTGACGGCGTCGTTCAGGGGCTGCCTCATCAGGGGGTCTTCGACGTTCTGGCACTGCATATTCAGAAGGCTGGAGATTATCTGCATGTTGTTCTTGACGCGGTGATGTATTTCCTTGATCAGGACGTTTTTTTCCTCGAGCGATTCGCTGATGATCCTCTTTGACTCGATCAATTCGCGGTTCTGGGCCTCTATTCCCTGATTGGTGAAGGTCAGCTCCTCCATGGTGGCTGCGAGCTCCTCGTTGGTCGCTTCGAGCTCCTCATTGGCGACGATGAGGTCGTTGTTTGCTATTGTCAGCTTTCCCCTGCTCTCCTCGGATCGATCGAGCGCCGCCTTATTAATCGAGAAAAGATTATACGCCATGATGCCAACCACAACGGACGCGATCGCGGTGTCGCCGACAAAATCAACCATTGCGGAGTGGGACAGTCCCATAGCCGCGCCATGCAGCCGGATGAAGACAATCGAAACCAGTATGGTGATCGCCGAATACAAAGGAATGAGCAGCGGCTTCCGGGTTATAACAAGCGGGCTCATGGACAGGCCGGCGACAATAACAGCGACCGTGTCCATGCGTTCCAGAGGGCCGCTTTTATCGATGAATACGATCGACCACAACACGCACTGGGATACTATCAGAAACAAATGGGCCGATATGGAAAAGCGGCCCTTGACGATCAGAAGCGCGATGAAAATGCAGATAATAAAAAATATAACCAGGGGAGCTATGATCGGCCAGTAAAACGTATGTCCGAAAACCTCCTTTGCGAAGCTCAGGTAGACATCATACGCGATGATGAAGGGAAGGACAATGATTACGGCAACGCATGCCTGTAGAAGGAAACGGGCCCTGAGCCTGGTGACATAACTTGTATGCCGGTATCTGACAAACAATCGTTCAATCATGCCGCCCATTAATTACCTCATGCCTCGCTTCTCATTTCAATGCGACTACAGCTATCATAAACAAATAAAGAAAATCAAGTTTAATTCGTAATTAATCAGATATTGCATAGCATGAACTCCATAAACACGCGATCGGCAGTATATTTGCTGTAGATTTATCAGGAGTGGATTACAATTGCAGCAGGACAAGGCATCATCGGCGGCGCTACACCGCTATACCTTGAAACGTTTGCCGATATATCGACCGGGTCGTTACGGGTTTCAGGGTCGCATTACCGGCAAAAATCCGTCGTAAAGATTGAATGAACGCGATTTGCGGACACGTCGATGTTTTAACGGAGTAATCCAGATGTGACAGATGAAGGATGAGAGATTCCTCGCTCTAGTTGATGATGTTAAAGCGGATGGTGAAAGTGGTGCCGTTTTCAGCGCTGACCGAAATCTCCGCGTTTAACTGGCTGACCAGGGCATTGATGAGCTGAATCCCCATGGTGTTCGCGCCGCTGTAATCCTGTATATCATGCTCGAGGCCGGGCCCCGAATCAGAAATGGTAATGGTCGCCATGTTGTCCAAAGCATGCATTTCAACTACGATGCGACAGCCTGTTTCGTCCACGCATCCGTGCTTGATTGAATTCGTGATGATCTCGTTAATTAAAATCCCGCAGGGGACAGCCTGGTTGATGGAAAGGGTGATTGGTTCAAGTTTGGTCGAGACCTGAATCTCCTGGTCTGGCCTCGAACAAAGCAAAATGTTCTCCTCGAGCAGATCGGCGATGTAGGTGGACATGTCGATGCGGCTGAAATTTTCCGCCTTGTATAATTTTTCGTGAATGAGTGCGATTGAACGGATACGGCTGACGGCGTCATTGAGGGGCTTCTTTATCAGGGAGTCATCGACGTTCTCTGACTGCATGTTCAGCAGGCTGGAGATGATCTGCATGTTGTTCTTGACGCGGTGGTGGACTTCCTTGATCAGGACGTTTTTTTCCTCGAGTGATTCCCTGATGACCTCCTGCGACTTGATCAATTCCTCGTTCTGCGCCTCGTATTCCTCGTTGGTGGCGGTCAGCTCCTCGTTGGTCGATTCGAGCTCCTCGTTCGTGGCCGCGAGCTCCTCGTTGGCGCGCTCCAGGTTTTTCCTGCTCTCTTCCGATTGATCCAGCGCCGTCCTGCTGATTGAAAACAGATTATAAGAGAATATTGCGGCGACCACTGCCGCAATCCCGACGTCGCCGAGGTAATCGACCGTTTCGGTGTGGGTGAGGCCCGGGATCAGGAATTTTACGATGAGTATGTTGGCCAGCACCGTTACCGCAGAATAGGCGGGGATAAGCCACGCGCGCCGGGTTATAACAAGCGGGCTCATGGATAGTATCGCGATCACCACCACTATCGTGTCAAGGCGCTCCAGCGGGCCGCTTTTATCGACGATTATGATTGACCATATCAGCAGCTGCGACGCGATGAAAAAAATGTGCGCCCCGATAGAAAAGCGGCCTGTGGCGATCAGGAAGGCAACAATAATATAGATAAAAAAAATGAATACCAGCGGCGCGATGATCGGCCAGTAAATCGCATAGCCGTACACCTCTCTGTTGAGGCTCAGGTAGATGTTGTAGGCGATGATGGGGGGCATGATAAAGACCACGGCAATGCAGGCGCCCAGAAAGAACCGCGCCCTGAGCCTGGTGATGTGGTCGTAATCCCGGTATCTCTTGAGCAGCCCTTCAGTCGTGACGCGCATTGATTACCTCGTGCAGCTTTTCTGGCTAAAATAATACCACAGATATCATAGACAGGCAATTCTAAATCACCTTTTATTATGGGCACCTCTAAAAATCAGGTTTTTCAATATTTGAAAAATGATAAAACCTGATTTTTCTGATAATTGTGCCCACAAGGGAACATCCAAAATGTAATTTATTGAAGTTCCCTTATTGAATCTTCAGACATCCAATATCTAATACTTCGGCAATAAGGGGCGAACTGGGAATTCGCTGTACAAATGCGAAAAGGGGCCTGGGCCCCTTCTTTTAATCCGCAAATTTCTTTGAATTACCGCTTGTATCTGGCGCGTTTCAGCGCCATGAGGGCAATGAGCAGGCTCAGGACAAGAAGCGCTATGTACAGCATGAAAGCAGGCTTGTACGACCCCATTCTGTCATAGATGAAGCCCGACAGAGGGGTGCCGATTCCTGAGCCGATGGTCATGAACACGGAAATGATGCCGAATATGAGCCCGTACTGGAGCAGCCCGAAGCACTCTGCGGTGACCAGGGGCGGCACCACGGTCTGGATGACGTTCCCGAAACCGAACACGACCACGAAGAGCACCGCAATCCACAGGTACTTCGCGTTGATCAGGATTACCACGCCCGCGATGATGATGGCGATGAACATGCTTATGCCGAAAGACAGGCTCGTCCTGTCCGTGATCTGCCCTATGGCGATCTTGCCGAAAACGGTCATGCCGAGATAACCGCCGACGATCATCGAAGCCGCCGAGGCGGTGAATCCCACCTCCGCCTTGAAATAGGAGAACAGATGCTGATTGATGCCCATGTTGAGCAGGCTGAAAAGCAGCGCCATGGCAGCCACAAGCCAGAACTCGGGGGTCTTAACCGCTTCTTTTACCGTGTCGCCGGATATCTGTGCGCCGCCGTCATTCGCTGAACCGTCGTTGCCGTCGGGAAGAAGACCCATTTCCTGGGGCGTTTTTTTCATGATGAAAAAAACGATGGGCAGGCATATCGCCCCGGCCAGCACGCCGCAAATGATGAAGGCGCTTTCCCAGCCGTATTGTTTGTGAAGATAATTCGTCTCAATGAGCCATGTGACAAAGGGATTCAGCACCAGGCCGCCGATACCGGTGCCTGCAAAGACGATACCGGTCGCCAGGCCGCGTTTTTTCACGAACCAGTTGTTCACCATGGTCGTCACCGGAATGATGTGCACGCCCGCGCTGCCCACGCCCATGAGCACCGAGGTAAGGTAGAACTCGGTGAGAGTACGGCACTGTGAATACAGACCGAAACCGAGAGCAAAGAGAAAGGTGCAGATGCCCATGATGATCTTGATGTTGAATTTCTCGATGAGCTTTCCGATAACGATGGCTGCAAGCATCATCGATACTGCTGCGATGGTGAAGAAGAGAGAAAAACCGCCCCTGGTGAAGCCCATTGAAGAGACGATCTCCTCGATGAAAATACCAACAGTATTGATACCAAGACCGATTCCGAAGAAGAAAAGGATGAAACCCCCGGCAACGATCCACCATCCGTAAAAAATACTCCTGCTTTTTTGTGGCATTCTTACCCCCAGTTGTAATGTGGTTATTGAAAGTGATATGGGCGCCGCATTGGCCCATACTCTGGATGAAAACTGTCTGACGTACGATATTAACGTATTATGTTCGGCATTTACGATCTACATCATACAGATGCCTGAGTCAATCACAAATTCAATTTTTCATACTAATTGGACGGTTTTTTTGGATTGAGGATTAAGCAGCAGGCATGAATAATTACCGAAATACATACAGGCCGGGACTCGGATAAGTCTCGGCCGGCATGAAAATATTTCGGTAAATGAGAATGATTCACACAAATGTCTACCGGTAATGATCGCCGGCAACGCGTTCTACTGTCGACATTCATCATCGTCTGGCGAACCGGGCCCGCTTCAACGACTGGACTCCCATGATTGCGCCCGCAACGCACATGACGACACAGAGGCCGAAAGCAAGGTTGTAGTCGCCGAATGTATCATAGAGATAACCCGATAGGGGCATTCCCAGGCCGGTGCCCACGGTCTGAAAGACGGCTATGATCCCGTAGATCGGGGCAAAGTGCCTGAGCCCGGCGCAGGCGGCAGTCATGAGCGGCGGGATCACGGTCTGCACGGCATTTCCGATGCCGTAGATTATGGCCCAGATAATGGCCACGGCCACGATCCTGGTGCCGAAGAGAATCATGATGCCCGCCGTCAGGATCCCGCAGAAGATCACTAGACCTGTTGTCAGCCCTTTCGTGTCGCTGATATATCCCAGTGAAAGCTTGCCGGCCACGGTCATGCCCAGGTAAAGCGCCACGATATTGGCCGCGAACGTCGAACTGTGGCCGATATCGGTCAGGTAAGGGATCAGGTGCTGCTGTACGCCGGAGTTAAGCGTGTTGAAAAGAAAGATCATGATCGCCAGAAACCAGAAGGTGCTCGTCCTGACAAATTCACCGGGGGTATATCCATCGAGCACACCGGCCTCGCCGGCAGCCGGCCCGGGCGCCCCATCGGGATACAGGCCCATGTCCTCTGGCCGCTTTCGCATGACGATAACCGCAGTGGGCGTGGCCACCAGGGCGATCACGGCTCCCAGGATGATTATGGTCGCGCGCCAGCCGTACGTGAGGATGAGCCAGTTTCCCAGCGGGTTGAAGATCAGGCCGCCGAGGCCCGTAGCCGTGTACACGATGCCCATGGCCAGACCGCGCTTCTCCCGGAACCAGTTGTTGATCAGGGTCGACACCGGCAGGATATGGCTCCCCGCGTGGCCGATGCCGACAACGGCGGCCATCACATAGAACTGAGTCAGGGTTTTGCATTGCGAGTAAGCGGCGAAGCTCGCTGCAAGGATGAAGGTCGACGCCCCCATCACCAGGCGGACATCGAGCTTCTCGATGAGCCTGCCGACCACCGGAGCGGCGAACATCATCGCCAGCGCCGCTATCGTGAAGTAAAACGAGAAGTCGCCGCGGCTGAACTCGTAGGTCTCGATCACCGGTTTGAAGAATATGCCCAGGGTGTTGATCCCGATCCCGATGCCGATGAAATTGAGAATGAAGCCGCCGATAACAATCCGCCATCCATAGAACATTTTTTTTCGCATAAATTTTCCTTACTTACGATAAAATCGCGCCTTTCGAGGCGGAGCCGACATATTTCACGTATCTCTGGATGAATCCCTCGGGCAGTTCCCTTCTGAAAGGCTTCCACGCGGCCTTTCTCTTCTTCATCTCGTCATCCGAAACATGCAGCTCGATGTTCCTGCCGGGTATGTCTATGGTTATCTCGTCGCCGTCTTTGACCAGCGCGATCGGCCCCCCGTCGTACGCCTCGGGCGCAACATGGCCTATGCACGGCCCCTCGGTCCCGCCGGAAAAACGGCCGTCGGTGATGAGGGCGGCTTTCTTGAGGCCGAGTGCCGATAGGCCCATTGTCGCGGCCAGGGTTTCGGGCATCCCGGGACCGCCTTTCGGGCCCTCGTTCCTGATGATGAGTATCTCGTTCTCATGAATTGACTTTTCCCGTATGGCCTCGAGGCAAGCGTCCTCGGATTCGAACACGCGCGCCCTGGCAGTGAACTCCAGCATGTCCCTGGCGACCGCCGACTGCTTGACGACCGCGCCCTCGGGAGCGAGGTTGCCATACAGGACCACGGTCCCGCCCTCGGGATAGTACGGGTTCTTCCTGTCCGGTATCACGCCGGGATCCTTGACCGCCACAAACGGTATGAGATCCGCCCATGACATCCCGATCGCGGTTTTCGCATCGAGGTGGATGTCGTCTGAAAGGACCTTGACAACCGCGGGAACGCCGCCGGCCATGTAAAAATCGATCATTCCGTGAGGGCCGTTGGGCATCAGCTTGCAGAGCGTGGGTATCTTTTTGCTGAAATCGTTGAATTTGCTCAGGGGGAAATCGATCCCGAGATTGTGCGCGATTGCAGGAATGTGAAGGGCGGCATTCGTGGAGCCGCCCATGGCGAGCTCGACCATGAGCGCGTTCTCGAGCGACTTCATGTTCACGAGCTTCCGTATCGTCAATCCCTCCTCGACCATCGCGACGATCCTCTTGCCCGCGGTTCTGGCGAACATGAGCTTCTTGGAATGAAAGGCCGGAACGCTGGATGAGCCCGGGACGGTAAGCCCCAGGGCCTCGACCACGCTTTGCATCGTATTTGCCGTGCCCATGACCTCGCATGAGCCGCAGGTCGCCACGGTGATGGTCGCCGCCTTGCCCGGGGCATCGTCATAATCAAGGTTGGATATGCTCTTTATCTCTTTCTGTTTCGGATTGAACCTGATGTTGAAGGCGCTGGGGCCGCCGGTAACGAAAATGGCGGGCAGGTCAAGCCTTGCAGCGGCCATGACCATGCCGGGCACGATCTTGTCGCAGCTGGCGATCATCACGAGCGCGTCATACTGCATGCTGCGGCAATGCGTTTCGACCATATCGGCGATCAGGTCTCGCTGGGCCAGGATGAAGCGCATCCCGCTGTTTCCCTCGGTCAAGACGTCGCACGGGGCGGGCACGCTGAATTCCATCGGGATACCGCCGCCCATAAACACGCCCTCCCTGACCTTCTCTGCGATGTTCTTAAGGTGCATGTGTCCCGGGTTTATATCGGTCGGCGAATTTACAATGCCAATGATCGGTTTCTGTTTCAGATCATCCATCTCGAAGCCCAGTCCTTCTATGCATCCGTGGCGCGCGACACAGATGGGAAAATCCTTGGTGTCGAACAGGGGCTGGCTCTTGGGTTTTTTCATCATGGTCCTCCTTGTGTTGGCTGCTGAATAATAGAATTATGGCTTGCTATGCGTATCATTGCATTAACATAGGTTAATTAATTACTGAAGCAGCTTTTATTTTCGGTTGGATTGTCTCGTGAAACAGGCGCGGACCCTGTAGAAATTTTTCTTTTCTGCTTGAATTCGAGCTCCCGGAAAGCATATAACTGTTCTGCGGTGAATTGCCCGTCAGAGTGTATCCGGTGAGGCGGTAAAAAACATGAAAAGGAAAATCATCCTGCTTGTCGGCATTTCGGCGGCTGTCTGCGCCGTGACTCTGGGCGGTCTTTATGGATGGATAGCGTACACGATAAAACAGAACATGGCCGTTGCCGTGGAGAAATATCCCGGGTCACCGGAGGACGCCCTTATCTCTTACCTGCGGGACGAAACCAATCCCCCGCGCAAGCGCACCCATACCGCGGTGTGGACCCTGGGCATGATCGGGTCACGAAAGGCCCTGCCGGTGCTGTACGGGTATTACCGGAACGATCCTGAAGGGAAAACATGCCACGGCAGGCACGAAACCGACCTTTGCCAGTATGAAATACACAAGGCGATAGAGGCCATTGAGAAAGAAAGGCCTATCTCGTTTCAGTGGCTCAAATGAATGAAAAGTAGCCGATATTTCAGCGGCCGATATTTCTCGCTATGGACCTGAACATCTCGATGGACTCGATCTCCATGTCCTCGCCGTCCGTATTGTAATCCGGATAGGCGGAAGATTTGGCGATGACGATGCCGTATTTCGGATACACGTAGATCGCCTGCCCGTAAATGCCGATCGCCAGGAAGTCGCCGTCCGGGTTCTCCGGTATCCACCACTGGTAGCCGTAGCCGAGCACCCAGCTCGAGCTGTCGCGCCTGCCCGGCGCCAGGTGCGGCGCATCCGGAGTCACCGAGGCCCTGACCCATTCGGCCGGCACGATCTGTCTGCCGTCCCAGTTCCCCCTGTTCAGATAGAGCCTCCCGAACCTGGCATAGTCGCGGAGCACCGCGTTGAGCCCGCAGAATGCAGCCTCGGCCCCGTCGCTGTCGATGAGCCAGAATGCATCCGACTCCATGCCCAGCGGCTTCCAGAGTTTCTCTTCAGCATACGCGGAAAGGCTTTTACCGGTCGCACTGCGGATGACCATGCCGAGCACCTGGGTGTCCATGCTGACGTAATGATTGTACACGCCGGGCTTTCTTTCGGATTCAAGCGACAGGATGAATTCCTCGAACGGCATGTTGAGAGCGAAGTATCGTCCCATCCTGTTGATGTCCGAATTGAAATCCGCGTAGGTCTCGTCGAAGCGTACGCCCGACGACATCTGCAGCACGTCCTTGATCGGCACCCCGTTGTAGCCCGAAACCCCGAGCGAGGGCACATAATCGGTGACCGGTTGTCTGATGTCCTTAATGTATCCTTCGGCAACGGCGATACCCATAAGCGCCGAGACCAGCGATTTCACCGCGGACCATGAAATGGTCCTCGACGCCGCGGTGTTGCCGCGGTAGTAGCGCTCGAACAGGATAGTGCCGCCCCTGAGTACGATGAAGCCGGTCGTCCACGTCCGGTCAATGAATTCGGCCACCGATTTTTTCTCTCCCCGGTGAATATACGTGTCCGGCAGGTCTACGGTTGCGCTTTTCAGCGGGGATACAGCCTCGCCGTGATGTACGGTGCGCGCTTCAAATCTTTCGCCCATGGTGCGGAAGTTCTCCACGATCACGTCGTGGTCAAACAGGGTCACCACGCGGTAGAGCCTCTGCGTGCGGTTGAAATTGAGAATACCGGCGACGGTCAGTATCAATAAAACTGCGCCGACAACCGCAAACACCTTCATGCTGATTTTTTTTGTTTTAACGTTATCCGACATGGCTTACACCCGACTTTCTTCCGGTCATGGCATCGATCTTTACCCTGATAATGCAGGCCCGGTCAAACGAATCCTCCCGGTACTCCGGGTTTTTCCTATCCGAATAGTGCCCCATAATGATGTCGAGAGCATTCCTTTTCATCTCGCGGTCATCCAGGAATTCGGCCCTGCCGGTGCCAATGACGCTGCGATATCTCATCGAGTAGCCGCAGGCGGTATCGGAAGGCGCAAGTTCCGCATCGATATCGGCCTCAAAGCAGACCACGGGATTGTTTTTCAGGATGTCGATCTTCTTTCCAGCGTGTCCCGTATGAAAGTAAAGGGCCCGGTCGCGATAGCCGAAATTGAGGGGCACGATGTAGGGGACCTGGCCGTCGGTCATGGCCAGGCGGCAGATCAGGGCCTTCCGGAGAATCCCCTCGATTTCAGCCTGGTCAGTGATTTCATATTCTTTTTTCCGCATACAGCACCTTTTTTACGCTGCGATATTTGTCGTATATGCCGGTCTCGACCGGTGCGGATTCAATCATACTGAACTCCTGCAATGCAGCGAACCATCGCAGAACAACCCGCATGATTAACTATTGACAGAAAATGCCGGGCATGCAAGGATTTTTTAATTCATTCTGAATGTAGATGCTTTTTTTAACGCTTTCAGGAGCCGTGACCCGAGATGAAAACCGGAACCCTCAAAATAGCCCCGCTGTTGTTTACATTTGTTCTGCTGATCTCATGCGATATCACCTCGAATCAGGATAACACCGACAGAAACCCGACGGTTCTGTTCGACCCCCGGGGGGGCACGTTCGTGAAAAGCCAGTGCATCGGGGAAAACGCCACTGTCGCCGAACCCGAGGACCCGGTCAGGATCTGCCACGCTTTCAGCGGATGGTACAGGGAACCGGCATGCACGACATTGTGGGATTTCGAAAACGACACCGTCACCGAAGATATGACGCTGTACGCAGGATGGACGGCCCGCATCCCTTCGGGGCTGTCCGAATTCGCGCTCGTGAATTCGCAGCTGGGCTCTCCCTACCGGCTTGACATCGTGTACAATAAGGAATTCTCCGGCGAGGTGAGCTATATCGTAAGCGCCGGGCCGCTCGCCATAACCAGCGCGGACGAATTCGACGCGAGTACCGCTGACAAGACAACAACGACTATCACCGCTGACGACCTGGTCTATGACGACTACATCACGCTGGGTTCCCTCTCGCCCGCGACAACATACCATGTATACGTCAAATCCGGCGAGGAGCTGAAATCCCTGTCAAGGACGACCTACGCGGTCGCATCCGCGGGCCATTCCCCGGTCACCGGAACGGTCGTCGGCGATTTCGGACCGTTTGACTATACGATAACGTTTCCCGAAAACTACTATGTGACGAGAGAACAATGGCCGTTTCTGCTGTCCATGAAAACATGGGGATTCTCCAATCCGAACCTTCCCTGCGTCGTGCTCTCGATCGACATACATTCGGGAAGCGAGGGCGATTACACCGAAATCGAAAAAGTCAAAAAGATCGTCAGTTCATTTATCAGGGACTCTGAAAACGGCATCGATCCTGAAAGGCTGTACATGGCCGGATACAGCGCCGGAGGATGCGCGGCCATGCTCATGGCCGACAACATGACGATGGATACCTCGACGCACCAGTGGGTCGAGAGCGGATACACGCTCGATGTCAATGCGATCCTGGCCGAAGGCGTCACTTCCTGGCTTCGGTATCACTGCGAAAACCTCGGCGATGTCGACATATGGCTTTTCTACGGCGAAGATGATTCGCTTATCAACACCTCTATCATCGAAGAGCTCGAGACCCTGACAGGCACAGGGGAGCACATGCAGACGATCATGCCCGGGGAAGGCCATACGTCCTGGCCAATGATCGACAGCCCGCACACGATGATGTGGCTTCTGAGCAGGTGAAGGAGACCGGCAATCCGGATGTCATGTCCGCAGGGAATCCACCCTGTACTTGCTGCTATCGTGAATCATGGCCCAAAAAACGGCTTTTTTTACTTCCAGATCAACTTATCTTCATCTTCTATTCATGTTCTATGTATGTTCTACCTCAATCAACGTGAATATTCAGGCGTGCAAATCTTATCACCCCCCTCCGGGGGTGGCCCCAGGCCGGGGGCTTAACCCCCCACACAAAAAAAAGGCCGTCCTTTCGGACGGCCCCTTGTATTCCAAACTGATCGATGATTCTTATTCTTCCGGAGCTCCGGTGAAGATCGCCTTGGAGGCCTTGAGCACCGCGGTCTCTCCCTGGAGTATGTATTCGCACTTGCCGAAAAACTTCTGGAACTCGGCGCCGATGTAGAACTGGCCCGAAAGAACGCGTCCCGAATAGAACGCGGCTTCCTGGTTGTCCTTGAGCAGCGCTTCGCGGTCGGCGCCCTTCTTGTCGCCGACGAGCGCTTTCATCTTCGGCATGGCCTTGACGAGTCCCATCAGGTGCATCCATGCGTAGGTCATCATGGTGAACGCCTGCTGGAGCGGGGTGGCGTTGGCGAACAGGTTCAGGAACTTGCCGCCGGCCATCTGAGCCTTCAGGTACTCGACCGTTTCGTCGAGCTTGGCGAGGCCCTTCTCGATGTTCTTGACATAGGTCTCGTCCACGATCCCTTTCGCCGCGGCGATGGTTTCCTGTATTCTCTTCTTGTACACGCCGTAGTTGTAGTAGCCCTTGTCCATGAGCAGTTTCCTCATGGTGAGGTCCATGGACTGGATGCCGTTGGTTCCCTCGTACAGCGAGAGTATCTTGGAATCGCGTGCGTACTGCTCGACCGGGTAGTCTGCGCAGAACCCGTATCCGCCGTAAACCTGGATCGCGTCGCCGGTGACGTCCCACGCGGTGTCGGTGTTGCCGGCCTTGTTGACCGGGATCAGGAAGTCGACGATCGCCTGGGCTTCCTTCTTGGCGTCGCCGCTCTCGACATGGGCGAGGTCGAGGTTCTGGCCGAGGTAGTAGGTCAGCGTCCTCATGGCCTCGACCCTGGCTTTCATCGAAAGGAGCATGCGGATGACGTCGGGATGGTTGATGATCTGCGTTCCCTTGGCGTCCGGGTTGGTCATCTGGGTCACATGGGCTCCCTGCACCCTGTTCTTGGCGTAGGTCAGAGCGTGCATGTACGCCGCGCTCGATACCGACATGCCCTGCAGACCGACATAGAGTCTGGCCTCGTTCATCATCTGGAACATGATCTTCATGCCCTTGCACTGCTCGCCCATCAGGGCTCCTTCGCACTTGCCTTCGTCCCCGAAGCTCATGCTGCAGGTCGCGGATGCGGTGATTCCCATCTTGTGCTCGATGCCCGAGCATACCGCGTCATTCGCTTCTCCCAGTTTTCCGTCGGGCTTGATCCGGTATTTCGGGACCATGAAGATGGATATTCCCTTGGTTCCCGCGGGGTCTCCCTCGATGCGGGCGAGGACCGGATGGATCATGTTCTTGTAGTAATTGTTGTCTCCGGAGGAGATGAATATCTTCTGGCCGGTGACCTTGTAGACATTGTCGCCTTTCTTCGAGGCCTTGGACTTCAGTGCGCCGACGTCGGAACCGGCATCGGGCTCGGTGAGGCACATGGTGCCGCCCCATTCGCCGGAAAACATCTTCTCGAGGATGAGGGCCTTGTCCGGGCCGTTGTAGAAATTCTTGACCAGGTTGAGAGCGCCCACGCTCAGTGCGGGATACATCGAGAAGGCGATGCTTGCCGCTGAGAAATAATCCATTGCAGCCTGTCCGATGACCTCCGGCATGCCCATCCCCCCGACTTCCGGGTTGTTGGTCAGGCCGAGAAAGCCGGCTTCGTAATAGGCCTTGAGGCCGGGGAAGTACTCTTCGGGAATGATGACTTCCTTGGTGTCGGGTTTGTACTGCGCGTGCTTCTTGTCCGCTGCGGCGTTGATCGGATATACCTGCTCGACTGCGATGGTCTCGGCAAGGTTGAGAACATCCTCGAACATGTCCTTGTCAAAGGATGAATATTTCTCGTACTTGGTGAGTTTGTCGGCTTCGAGCATCTCGAAAAGAATGAAACGAACGTCTCTTGAATCAACTATCGGATTAATAGCCATGGTGACCTCCAGTGGTTGTTTATGTTAATACCAGCACTTGTTTCAGGTGATGGCACAATTTACCGGGAAAACGGCATAATATACATTGACGCCCTTCCTCTAGTAAACAGGGATATCCCCATTAAACATGAAAATTTAATACAATTTCTACTTTTATGCTTAAATTTGTCAAATAATTGTTGTTTTACTCCGGGTAAAAAAACCGTGTGTCAGCCTGACCCAGGGGGGATTAAAGAGGCTGTGAACGCCCATAAATTTTTTCTTGCGAATCTGTACCGGTCTTTATCATTAGCCACTACGGAGGATATCAATGTTTAAAGTACCCAAAATGCGTGTATGCGATTATACCTGCCTTCTCTGCGGGTCAAAACTCGGTCTCTCGATCGACTGCGTTACAATCGGCGACAACAGCGGTTCATGCCCCATGTGCGGGGAGCCCTATATCGTGAATATAACGAAGCAGGAGATGAAGGAATTCGCCGACGTCGAAAAGGGTTTCAGGAAGCACTGACATCCAGGAAGCGCTTTTTCAGCCGTTCCATGACCTCGACCGGGTCGGTTACCACCACCCTGGTCCCGGCCAGCACGTCGAGATACCCGATTTCATTCTCGTAACGGGGCACCACATGCTGGTGGAGGTGCGGGATGCTCGCCCCGCTTCCTGAACCAAGATTATAGCCCACATTGAAACCGGACGGAGAAAACTCTTCGGTGAGAATCCCGATCGAGGCACGCAGAAGACGGTGCATTTCAAGCGCCTCGTCGTCGGAGAGGCCTTCGATGCCGGGAACGTGGCGCATCGGAAAGATCATGATGTGCCCCGGATTGAACGGATACAGGTTCACCGAAACGATGCAGCTTGAGGTTCTCGCGACTTCGAGGCTTTTAACCGCCGGGTCGCGGTCCCGGATGGCGCAGAGAATGCAGTCGACGCGGGGTTTTTCGCCCTTGACATACCTGATTTTTTCGGTATTGAAGAGATAATCCATTAAGCGATTATTTCCGCTTGTTGTACATCACGACGATATAGAAGGCGAACGCGACGCCGGTGGTCGCTCCGAATGCGAGCATTACCAGATAAAGGGTCTCGAGTCTTTTGACCGAAGCGATTTTTTCCGCGACCTCGCGGTCGAGCATCTCGGCGCTCACATCGATCACTTTCTTCAGGGATGAATTGTCGGCTGCAGGCTCCCCGGCCTCTCCGCCGGAAGCCGCGTTTTCGTATTCGGCGATCTCCTTCTCTATCGCACCGAACCTCTTCAGATATTCCGCGGTATCGAAATGCCTGGACGTGAGATAATCGATGTTTTTTCTCAGGTCGGTCATGCGATTTTTCATGTCCGCCGTTTCTGAAGCTTCCGAGAAGAAGACAAGACTCGCGGCAGACAGAAGGCAGAATAAAACCGCAATGAATATTTTCCTGTTTTTCACGGCAACCTCGTCCAAATGCCCCGACCGGGGTATGTATCGCAACGATCCAGGGCGCGCCCGTCCCGGATCATCTCGTCATATATATCGGGTACTCAAAGGCCTTTGACGCGATAATTATTACAAGGATAATCAAATTCGTGTATATTCCCGCAATGCAGTCGTCAATCACGATGCCCGTTCCGCCCTTTAGCTTCTGGAGCCTTCCGGCCGGGAACGGTTTGATGATGTCCATTACCCGGAACACGATGAAAGCGATGACCGCTATCCTGAAGCTGAAGGGATAAAAAAGGAGGCTGATCCAGTATCCGAGAAACTCGTCGATCACGACCTGAGAAGGGTCTTTCCTGTCAAAAAAAATTTCGGCTGAATCGCACAGTCTGATCGACGGGTACAGCAATACGAGCACAACCGCTATATTGACCAGCCAGTTGAACTCCCTGAAAAAATAGTATTCCGCCAGGTAAATAAGCATCGCTACGAACGTACCCATGGTTCCGGGCGCCACGGGAGAGTAGCCCGAATAAAAACCGGTAAACAGAAATTCCCTGAATTTCATGGAGCGGTCTGTCGGCTGCATCTTCACCTACTGTTCGGTTTGCTCGGTCTTTTTCGCCGGAAAAAAAAGGCTTCCGTTCGTGACAAGATACCTGATCCCGGATAACGCGGTCAGCATCGTGGTGGTGAACATGATCCAGTAAGGCAGCGAAACATGGGTTATGTCATACCCGCTCTTTCTGACGATATAGATCATAATGATCAGGACAATGGAGGTCATCTGAAACGCCGTCTTCACTTTCCCGAACCTGCTGGTCCTGAGCGTGGTTCCCTTTTTGATGGCGAGATAGCGCATTACGGTTATGAGAACGTCCCTGCCAAGGATAATGACAATCATCCAGGCATCGAAGATTTCAAGGTAGGGATCGAGAACCAGGATCGCGATAAGCGCCGAAATCACCAGAAACTTGTCGGCAAGGGGATCGAGGAACTTCCCGAGCTCCGACTCCTGGTTGAACTTGCGGGCGCTCCATCCGTCGAGCAGGTCGGTCAGGGAGGCGACGGCGAAAACCACGAGAGACCAGATCTTCGACTCCACGGTGGGAATAAACAGAAGATAGACGAACAGCGGGATGAGCACTATTCTCGATATTGACAGAAGGTTTGGAATGTAAAAGATTACCTGGGCGATTTTCACAGCACTATCCCGAAAAGATCATATTCCACGGAGTCGGTGACCCGCGCCCGCGCAATCGAGTTAACCACAGCATCCCCTCCGGTCAAGTAAAAAATTCCGTCGACCTCGGGCGCATCATAGGGCGTGCGGCCGATAAAGGTCCCGTCATCGAGCCGGTCTTCTACAAGCACGTCCACCTCCCGGTCGACCATTTCCCCGAGCTTACGGGCCGAAATCCTGCGCTGCAGGGCCATCAACCGGTCCAGGCGCCGCCGTTTCACCTTTGCGGGGACCGTTTCTCCCAGACCGGCTGCCGGAGTGCCCTCCTCCGGCGAATAGGCGAAGGCCCCGACCCGGTCCAGTTCGGCCTCCTTTAAAAACGAAATCAGCTCGTTGAAATCCCCATCGGTCTCTCCCGGGTAGCCCACCATGAAGGTCGAGCGTATCCGAATCCCGGGCACCTCTTCCCTGAGCCGCTTCACCAGGTCGAGGTACGCCTGCCGGCTCCCCTTTCTTCCCATGGATGCGAGAATCCGCGCCGAGGCGTGCTGAAACGGCAGGTCGATGTACGGCACCACAAGGGGATTACTCTTCAGCAGGCCGATGATGCGGCCATCGCAGTGGTCCGGATGGCAGTACAGCAGCCTGATCCACCGCACGCCGTCGATCCGGGCGATCATGTCGACGAGCTCCGGCAGCCCGGTATCTTTGTACCGGTAAGCCGCGATGTCCTGCGCGACGATGACCAGCTCTTTAGCGCCCGAAGCGACGGCCCGGGCCGCATCGCCGATTATGAATTCGGGAGAGAAAGAGCGGTGCGGTCCCCTGATCAGGGGGATGGCGCAATAGCTGCAGTTGTTCGAGCATCCGTCGGCGATTTTTATGTACGCGTACGAGAGCCCCGGGGTAAGCGGTTTGCGCTCTTCGATGGGACGGATTTGCGCGGCGATGTCGAACGCGGTACAGAGCGCGGGCACGAAGCCGTCATCATAGATGCCGTACACGAAATCGAGCTCGGGGATGTCTGCCGCGATGTCCCTGAAATAGCGCTGCGTCAGGCACCCGACCGCCGCGACTTTTCTTCCGAATCCGCCAGGCGCCGCAACGGAGCCGTCCCGGATCCCAAGCGCGTCGAAAATCACCGAAAGCGACTCCTCCTTGGCCGACTGGATGAATCCGCATGTGTTGATTATTATGATGCCGGCCTCTTCGGACGTTTCGGCTGCGACGAAACCCGCAGCGCTCATCGCGGCGTTGATTCTTTCTGAATCCACGAGGTTCTTCGAACAGCCGAGGGAAATGATGCAGTACGAGATGTTCTCAGGATAAAACAACTTCTTGGGTTCTCAATAGGGATTCGGGAAAAAACGGTCACCAGTCCTTGACCACGATATGGTACAGATTCGGGTTCGCCGGATCCTTTTTCCAGGTTATCACCTTGTTCACGACCTGGCCGGGCGCGCCGAAAGTAAAGTTCTTTCCGTTTATCCTGGAGACGATGCCGCCGGCATTGCCGATCTTGATCTGGATGTATTCCACCGCTTCCCATCGCTCCCTGCTGCCGGCAGGTACGAAACCCTTCACCTTTTTCACGCCGTCAAGGTACAGCTCGACGAAAGACTTCTGGGTGAACTCGGCCTCGAACACGATGAGCAGGTTCTTCTTGTTCTGGGCGATAACGCTGGTGCTCTCCTGCCTGACAATCTCGGGCGCCTGCTCGACCTTGTCGGCGGCCGGGGCCTCGCTTTCAGCCCCGAGGGTGACCATGATCTTGGCGCGGTTTTCAGTAAGTCCCTTGAGGGTCAGGTTGACCTGCCTGGGGCTCTTTTCGACGGGAAGCTCTCGCGGCTTGTCCATTTCGAGTATCTGTATGCTCCGGTCGGGAAGAATTTCGACAACGACGCTGTTTTCGGTGATGTCTTTGAGCAGAAAAACGACTTCCTTGCTCTCGACAAGGAACTGCACCGCCTCGTTCTTGTTCACGAGAACGATACCCTTGTCGTTGCTCAGCTGGAGCGACTGTATGCTCTTGATCTTGGAGTTCTTCTCCCTCGCGTTGTATTCTTCTTTTATGTTTTTCAGGGAATCGGTCCCGGAGATGTCCACGTCGCTGATGAAAATGGCCCTGAAACCCCAGAAGATGATCAACGCGGCGACGACCACCCCGGCGATATACACGAAATTCTTGTATTGATTGAAATAGGATGACACGAGCATCGTGATCGAAGGTCCGGTAGGCTTGGTCAGCTCTTCGAGCGGGGTGGCGCTTTCGCCGATCTTGTACCCCTTGTACGCCTGGACGATTTCCTCCGCATCAAGCTTCAGAAACTCGCTGTAAGCCCTGAGAAAGCCGATAAGATACGTCTCGCTGGGAAACCTGTCGAAATCCTCCTCTTCGAGGGCCTCGATGTATGTCGGAGAGATATTGGTTTCCTTTACAACATCCTTGATGGTAAGTTTTTTCGCCTCCCGCGTGAAGCGAAGTTTTTCGCCGATGCTGTCCACGAGTTACTCCTCTGCTATCATGGGATTTTTTATAATCCTGGCCCTTGGGGGCATTTCGAACTTGAACAATCCGCCCGGCAGATTTATGTCGGTCTGGATTTTCGAAAAGGTTATTTCGACGCTTTTACCCGCCGAAGTCTCTCCTTTGGCCCTGCGGATGAAATAATTTTCAGAAATCCACAGTTTTATCGTGCGGAACCCGCCCTTTCTTTCCCGCTGCTTCAGCACGAGCGTGTATTCCTTGCGTCCGTCGTCCATTTTTTCGGGCTGGTCTTTCGAAGCGAACCGGTAATGATATTTGCTGAAGAGCCTTTCAAGCCCGCTCCTCGAGGCGGATGAAAAAATCCCGGAGTCGCTCATCAGGTCCTGTTCGGCCACGACGTTCATCGAAGGGATGTATACCCACATGGATTTGCCGTCCGAGACGATCTTCTGGCCGTATGGGCTCTGATACTCGACAAGGAGCTTTCCCGGGTTTTTATACTTTATAATTCCGTTCTGGACGTTCCTTTTCCCCGTTTTTGTCGACACGATTTCAAACTGGGCCTGGTATGAATCAAGAGAACCGAACTTGTTCTTGACCTCATCCACCACGTCGCCGACGGTCGTAAAATCGAATTTATAGGCGTTCGCCGAATTATATACAAGTACAAAGGTTACCAGGATTGTCAGTCTGACGAAAATTTTCATGATTATTTCTTAAATATTATAGTTTTTACGCCCGGCCGGAAAATTCCGCCGAAAAAACGCCTTAAATCAATATCGATCAGGTAAGGGTTATTATGCCGGCGGCAATGTCAAATATTATTTTTCATACGGCAAAAGTCAATTCGAAAAAATCAACTGTCAGGCAACAATTTCAAACCGGCCCGGGTGCGGACCCGGGCCGAAAACTCTGCGGCATCTGCGGCAATGAATGAATATATACTCATCTTCGATCGATTGTTCATATTAACATCGGTGTCGACCGTGCGCGAGACTGCCGGGTGTTTAAATAGCATAAAAAAATTGTGCCGACATTTTTTACGGCTTAAAATGCTGGACAAAATATTAAAATCCTATATCTTTGCAAAAGTGGAATACAAATTAATATAAGGGACCATAATGAAAGCCATATTTATCGGTAACAAAAAATTCCGTGAAATCGACCTTCTCGAACTGAGAAAAGAAGAGGACGTCATTATGCTCATGGATGAATTCGTCCTGATGGAGTCCCACGTGATATATTTTTCCGCCGGAGATTCTAAAATCAAGGAAATACTCATAAAGAAAGAGCCGACCTACTCGGCCTGATTCAGACAAGCATCCCCCTGAAAAAAAGATCGACCATGGTCGCCACGCATCGGCGCACGTCCAGGTCCTCCTCCAGCACAGCCCACCGGTACAGCAATTCCTTGACGCCGCCTATTATCGAAACTGCGCAGGCGCGCGGATCGATGGAAGCAACAACCCTGCCCTCCCGCTGCGCCTTCTTTATGTATCCCGATGACATGCCGATGATCTGGCTGAAATAATTGTTGACCTTGCTCTTGATGACCTCATCGGATGCTATGGCGTCGCGCAGCATGAGTTTTATGAACCGCTTCATGTCGGGAAAGTTCATGAAAAAGTCCGTGACGTCATAATACATCCGTTTCATGTCCTCCACGGGCTTGTCCATCGATATGTCAAGGTCGAGCAGCGACGAATATATCTTCGCGAGGTACGAATCGATGATCATCATCAGAATGTCGCTTTTCCCGTTGAAATGGAGGTAAAACGTCCCCTTGGCGACTCCTGCCGCCCCGATTATATCGTCGACCGATGTGGCGTGAAATCCCCGGTTGGAGAACAGCTCAAGGGCGATTGCCATTATTTCGGCCTGCCTCTTCAATCCATCCCTTCGTTTCTGTCGGATTCGTTTTTGCATACAAATTTCAACCGTGCAGAATGTTTTTATGGACGAACGAACCGCCCTCCAGCCCGGGCAGGGTTACGACCCCGTAAGAGCCGTTCGTCACCGTTCCGGGATTGAACAGCACGGGACTGCCCTCCCGGTACAGGGGCACGTGCGTATGCCCGAAGAAAACGATATCGACGTCCCTTTCCCTGGCCGCATCGATAAGCCCGGCGTAATCGGAATGAACGCCGAAAATATCGCCGTGAACCACCATGATGCTCCTGCCGCAGATTTCGGCGGTCTCGATCCGGTCCAGACCGCGATACCGGTACAGGTCGACATTGCCCGGCACCTTGATCACCGTCGCCGAAACGGGAATCGGCATGCCCTCGAGGTCGCCGATTCCGTCACCGCAATGGACAAGGCAGTCGAACGGGGCCTCCTTCTTTATGATCATGCCGGTTTTCACCTGATTGCCGTGCGTGTCGGATATCACAAGGATCTTGCAGGACATCACTTTATTCGGACCAGCATGAGCGTACGGTCGTCATCCTGCCCGCTCGCCGGCCTTTCCATGATATTAATTCTCAAAAGCTGAAACAGCTCATCCAGTCCGAATTTTCCGCTCTTCAAAATTTTCCTGATCCATTCGTCGCCGGCCCCTCCCTCCCCGGGATCGAGCGCCCCGTCGGTAAAAAGGCAGATCCGGCTTCCGGCGGCGACCGGCCAGGTCAGATTGTGGAACTCGGCGTCCCTGATCGGGCCGAGAAATGAATCGCTTCCTTCGAGCACGTCGATTTCGTTTCCCGTCATCACGATCGGGGCCGGGTGGCCGGCGTTGCAGTAATACAGGAGTGAAGAGGAGAAATCAAGCATCCCGCAGAACACGGTGACGAAAGATTCGATCGGGATGTTTCCGCTCAGCTCCCTGTTCATCAGGGTCATGATCCCGGCCGGGGTATCTGCGTCCTTTATGGCATTGCGGAAAACCATCTTGACAATGGCGGTATAGAGCGCCGCAGATATGCTGTGGCCTGATACGTCCGCCACGAAAAAAATGACCCGGCCGTCCCTGAACTCGATGTAATCGAAAAGGTCGCCGCCGATGTCGGAAAGCGGTTTCGTGACCGTCTGTATGTTGACTTTAGGAGTGTCAAGAACCATGGGGGGAAAAAGATAGGTCTGGAGCTTGCGCGCCATCATGAGCTCAATTTTTATAAACTCGTTGAAATTGATCATCTCGCCGATCTTCAGCCCGTTTTCGATCCTTTTCAGCATGACCTCGGTATCCTCGGGCTTGTTGATGTAATCATAGACCCCGAGCTTGTAGCTCCTGGCCTTGAGCTCCGGATCGGCGCTGCCGGTGACCATGAGCACTGGCGCGGTCGTCATCCTGTTCTCCCTTACGTTCTTCAGGAAAGCCAGGCCGTCCATGCGCGGCATGTGCATATCGAGGATTATCAGGTCCGGGTTGATATCGTTCAGCGAATCGAGGGCGTCAATGCCGTTGTCGAACAGCGACAGTTCATAGCCCTTTCGCGCGAGAATCCCGGACATGGCCTTGCGGACCGATTCCTCATCGTCGATAAGCATGATTTTCTTTGTCATGGCATAGCGCAACCGGCATTATGATATCAGGGGCCGATAGACGAAACGGCCGCCGTCAGACGAAGAGCATCGATGGGGCAAAGCCTCTCCGGTTCAATCCTGTTCGCCGCTTCTTCTTTTTTCAAAAATATAGCACAGGGAAGCAATGGCGGTGACAGACAGCAAGAACAGGCTCGTATATCGGCCAAGCCGGGAGGCTTTCTTTCTGCGGTCGAGGACGACTTCAAGGTACTGCCTGTGCTCGGGTACAAGATCCTGGCCGGTATAGATCATCCGGTCGAAGTACACCATGGAATTCTTGACCGAAATTCCCTCCGGGTCGAAATGCTCGTACTTGCCGAAAATATGCGGGGTCCTGATGATCATATAGGCCTCTTTGTAATCGGCGCTGACGTTTTCGGTCGAGGAAAGGAGCATCTCGACCCCGGGCTCCACGATTAAAATCGAATAAAACGAGGGCGCGGCAACGATCGCGGCCAGGACGAGCGCGACCAGCCCGGAGTAGAGATACAGGGCCTTGTCATTTATTCTTTTCATTTATTTTTCCTTGAAGAAGGGTGTTGATATCGTGCTTCAGGTATGAATCGACAGCGAGGGAAATCCTGTCCTCTTCGACGAAAATCCCCTCGCTGCCTTTGTTCCTGGCCATTTCCTCGGCGTTAATATTGAAAAGACCGATGAGCGGCTCGACCTCGGTTTTCGAGCAGATTTTCTCGGCATCGATTATTCCCATCGAGAACGGGAGGATCATGTCGATCCGATAGGGGATGGAAAAAACGTCTTTTTTTGACCCGGGATCCCTGATGACGACAGAGCCCTTGACGTCGCCCAGTGCGGTCGAGCTGTTCTCATTGGCTATGCCGCCGCTGAATCTGACCGAGTAGACCTCGGCGCCGTCCCTGGTTTCTATGTCGATTTTCAAGCTGGGAGACTGTACCTTCTCGGGAATCTTTGCGCATGACGCGGCGCATATCAGCAGCGCGCAGACCGAAACGGCGTATTTTTTTATCATTGCATCCACCTGCGTATTCGAATTACAATGTTCTGGTACAGATGAAATATTTCGTCAAGAAAAATATCTTTCCGCCTCGCCCACGGCCGTAAAATGCATTGACAGCGAGGGGTGCGGCGTCAGTGATAAGCAATGCGTCTCGACTTCCCCTTCATGATGGCGCCCATGGCCGAGATCACCACGCCCGCGCTGCGCTGCGCCGTCAGGGAGTATTCGCCTGACGTTATCCTGCATTCCGAAATGCTCAGTGCGGCCGCGATCGTGGCAGGGGCGCAGAAGAACAGCTCCATGGCCGAAAAGCATCCCTTCGACGACCCGCTGGCCTATCAGATCCTCGGCAGCGACCCGTCGATGATGGCCGATGCCGCCGCGATCCTGTGTGAAAAGGGGTGCTTCGCCATAGACATCAACATGGGGTGCTCGGCCCCCGACATTCTGAAAAAGGGCCAGGGCGCCTGCCTGATTCGCGACCCTCACAGGGCCCGGGCCGTGGTCGAATCGTGCAGAAAGGCCGTAAGCGCGAACCTGTCGGTCAAGATGAGGACCGGGTTCCGTTCGTATGACGACGTCGACCCTGTCGGTTTCGCGAAAATGCTCGAGGATTCCGGCGCAGACTATGTGACCGTGCATCCCCGCTACGCCAAGCTCGGCTTCAAAAGAACGGCCGACTGGGAAATCACGGCGCGGATCAAGCGCGCCCTGAAAATCCCGGTGATCGGCAACGGAGATATAACGTCTCCGGCAACCGCCCTCGAAAGAATGAGATCTTGCGGATGCGACGGGATAATGATAGGCAGGGAGGCGGTGAAATCCCCCTGGATATTCCGCCTGTGCTCGGACATGCTCGGGCAGAAAGGCCGGACCCTCGAGGTGGACATCGAGAAACTGTTTGTCGGGGTCCTGGAGAACACGAAGAAATACCTGCCCGCCGAGCTTCATAAAAGCAGGGGACTGCGGTTCGGATTCTATTTTTCCGGGAACGCCGTGTACGGGCACAGCCTCTTCACCATGCTGAGGAAGCATCCCGACCTCGACGGCATGATCGGCGTGGTAAGGGAGTATTACCGGCGAAATCCGGCCGAAAAAACGATCACCTTCATCAACGGAATCCCTTCCGCAGGGGCGGCGGGTTCCCGTCAATAATCCATCACCTGCCGCTTTGAGGTTTGACGTCCGGCGGCGCTCTTCCGGCAAATCCCCCCATTGACCGTTTTTACCGCATGGTGTATAATGGCTGAAGGAGACGCGCCATGAACTGGTATAACAATATGAAAATCGGAAAAAAAATCCTCTTCTCTTGCATGATATTCGTTCTCCTGATAATCGGAATTTCGATCGGGAGCATAGTATCAGGAACCGGGACAATTGCCTCCATGAGCAGGATCTATGACCGGGAGTTCATACCGGTGACGACACTTGACGATATAATCAAGAACCTGATGCAGATGAGAATCAACATGCTGATACAGTTACAGGCCGCTGAATCGGGAGATTGGGTCGAAGTGAAAAAAAGGGAGGATCAGAATAAACAACTGAGCGATGAATATCTCGAAATGTTCGGACGATACAGGTCTGAAGCGCTCTCCGAAGCTGAAAAAAATACGGCAGGCGAATGGGAATCGCTTTCGAACGCAGCGCATAAATCGAAGAAACTCTTCACGGATAAACTGTATGAAAAACGATTCGATGACGCTCTCAATCATATGAACCATTGGGTTGTCGAATACCGGGCGCTGAGAGATAAAACACGGGAAATGATCTCGTCGAAAATAAAAATTTCCGGGGAAGAGAAAACCCGAATGATCTCGGAAACGAAAGTTTCCCTGGCAGTCACGGGATTAATCCTTGCATTCTCTTTCATAGTCGCGGCCGCAGTGACGATTATCATGTCGCGTTCGATATCGGGCGCGGTGAACAAGGGCCTCTACTTCGCCGGAAAGATCGCAGAAGGCGATCTCACCGAAAGGATAGATATTGACCGGGAGGACGAGCTCGGAAAGCTCGGTAAAGCGCTCAACGAGGCGGCTGACAACCTCGAAAGACTGATTTCGAACTTCATCGCGGCGTCACAGAGCCTTTCCCTGGCCATAGACCAGATAACGGGCGGCAACCAGAACCTTTCGCAGCGTACATCCCAGCAGGCTTCGACGCTGGAACAGATCGCGTCGACCATCGAGGAGGCCGCCGCCGCCGTGAACCAGAACGCCGAAAACGCCGCCAACGCGCGCAGGCTGTCGGATGCGTCCTCGAAAATCGCCGAGGAAGGCGGACTTCTTGTCAACGACGCCGTAGCCTCCATCAACGAGATCAACGAGACCAGCAAAAAAATCGGGGAAATAATATCGGTCATCAACGAGATAGCATTCCAGACCAACCTGCTGGCGCTCAACGCCTCGGTCGAGGCGGCCAGGGCGGGAGAACAGGGCCGTGGTTTCGCGGTCGTTGCCGGCGAGGTGCGTAACCTCGCCCAGCGTTCGGCCGGAGCGGCGCGGGAAATCGGCGAGCTGATCAAAAGCTCACTCGATATGATCGAAAACAGCACCCATAAGGCGAACAGGGGCGGCGAAGCGCTTCAGAAAATAATCCGATCAATCGGCAACGTGGATTCCGTGGTGGCTGAAATAGCCGAAGCGACCGTGGAGCAGAAATCCGGCATGAACCAGATCAACCTCGCCGTTTCAGAAATGGACAGCATGACCCAGCAGAACGCTGACCTGGTGGAACAGACTGCATCGGCCAGCGAAGCCATGGCCGTGCAGGCCAGGAATCTTCTCGCGATGTTGAAACAGTTCAGGATCGAGGGCGGCAGAGGGCGGGAAGCTATGGACAGAAAACCCCGGAAAACGGCAGCGACACCGGCCAAAACCCGGCCGAACCTCCCGGGAAAAATCAAGAAAGTCGAAGTTGCCACAGTAAACCGTGAACCGGTTAAGCCGGCTTCAGCCCCTCCGGCAGATGCCGGCGACAAAACCGGCAGAATTCTGACCGACAACGGATTCGAGAAATTCTAAGCGGAGGAAAGCATGGAAACATATTACACATCCAGGGATATCGGACGTGAAAAAAATACGGTCACGAAAAAGTTCGTCACCTTCATGATCGCCGACGAAACCTACGCGGTCGAGGCCCTGAAGGTCCAGGAAATAATCGGAATGATGAAGATCACCGAAATACCGAACTCATACAACTACCTCAAGGGGGTGATCAACCTGAGGGAGATCGTCGTGCCGGTCGTGGACATGAGGCTCAAATTCGGCATGGAAGCCCGGGAATACGATTTCTTCACGGTGATCATCATCATCGAGACGAGGAACAACCCGGTGGGGATGATCGTGGACACCGTGTCCGACGTCATAGATCTCGGGGAAGACGACATCAAGGACAGCCGCAACTTCTCGGTAAGCGTGCGCTCGGATTACATAACGGGTATCGGCAACCACAACGAAGCGCTCATCATCCTCCTCGACACAGACAGGATAATGAGTACGGCCGAGTTGAGCGCAGTGGAAGCGGCCGCGGCCGGTTAGGGATTGAAATCGGAGATTATGAGGACCTCGTTGAACTCCTCCTTTTTGGTCGGGAGTTCTTTTTTCAGGTTGAGCGAATGGATCACCGATGTCGGAACGACCGAGGATCGCTGGGAGCTGCGGGCTATGCACGTTTCAACAGGAACATCGAGGAATATCGCGCCGATGGTTTTTTTCATCTCCTTGGCGATCTTCACGAAACGGGCCCTCGACTGCCTGGTCATGAACGTGTTGATGATCAGAACGTTCCTCTTGTTGTGAAGAAAATGCTCGAGAACCTTGCGCTCGACGTGTTTGACCAGGACATCGTCCTCCTCGTTGAATTTGTCCGATGACCACGGCTGCCCGAAGTTGGTCATTTCAAACATGAGCTTCCTGATTTCAGACCTGCTTACGCGGTAGCGGGACTTGTTCCTGAAAAACTTGTTGGCGAACTCGGTTTTTCCCGAACCGTAAAGTCCGCACAGGAGTATTATGTTGCACGACTGTATCTGTTCGATGTTCATTGCCGCACCCCGTAGCTGATTCTATGCATATGCAATCATTATATATACCGTCCAAATAATGTAAAGTACATATTCAAATCCGAATTGTTCTTGAAATTATCCCCCGCATCGTGTAAGGCATAACATGAATATCCCGGAGGGCCCCCGCGCCGGCGTTACCCCCCGGGGAAGGAGTCGTTATGGAACTGATAAGAGTCTGGTCTGAGCTTGATATCGCCGAAATAAAAGAGCACATAGTGATGGCGGACGACAAATTCGGCCACTGCCCGAACTGCAAAAAGATCGGGATCGACCTGAAAGACCTGAAAAAATGCCCCTCGTGCGGACGGGAATTCAAGTATATAACCTCAAAGGAAGCCTCGGGCGGCAAAATCGACATTGTCGCGCGCCTGAAAAAGAAGCTGCCCGATCTCGCTTTCGTGGATTACAGCGACTACGAAAGGCTCACCGGAAAAAGAAAAGCTGAAGACCTGTTCAGCGTCTGAGGGCCTTTATTATTATGGGCACCTCTATAAATCAGGTTTTTCATTATTTCAAAAATGATAAAACCTGATTTTACCAATGATTATGCCCACAAGGGAACATCAAAAATGTAATTTATAGAGGTTCCCTTATAATGGCCCGGGCCGCGGCTGCCGATGATGATTAAAGGAGGCAGCCAATGGATACGGAAAAAAACATATCGGCCGACCATCTGTACAGGCTCATCAGGAGAACCAGAGGGCAGGAACGCGAACAGTGTCTCAGGGCCATCGGCCTCGTTTACGGGAGCGCCATGGCGGGAATGGTTCAGGATTTCTTCGATAAGAAAAGGCGTCACTCTTAAAACAGCGAGTCACCGCCTTCATTATTTTTTTCAGCATAGTATTTCCGAAAGTAGATGACCGCGTTGTAATCCTTGCCCATCATGTCATAGGCCACGCCGATATTGTACAGGGCCTCGATCATCGAATCATCCGCCTCGTATGCCGCCTTGAACGAGTGGACGGCGTACACGTAATTCCTCTTGAGAAGGTAGGCCATGCCGAGGTAAAAATGTCCCCTGGCGAGCTTCCGGTCGAGCATGACCGATTCCCTCAGATGAATGATCGCCTCGTCGATCATCCCGTACTTGTACAGGTAGGCCTTGCCCAGGCCGTAATGCGCCAGGCAATAGTAGGGGCCGGCCTCGACAGCCTTCCTGAACTTTTCTATCGCCCCGTCGATATCGCCCTTCATGGCGAGCGAAGCGCCCTGCTTATACAGGTCTGACGATCTTTCAAGGGAAAAACAGGGGATGCAAAGGGCCGCGGCCAGCATGAACGCCGCGGCTGCTTTCTTATTTGGCATAGGGGATCATCTTCTTCAGCTCGTTCAGGAGAAAATTGTCTACTCCCTTGTTGAAGAAAAAATACAGGATGAATAGTATCCAGAGAAGCATCGTGCACAGTGAAACGACTTTTAACAGTCTTTCGGCGCCGAGATCGTCGGCCTTGTAAAAAATAATGACCAGGGAAAGAGGCCAGATGAAGAACAGGTTGACGAACGCCAGCACGAGAAACTCCTTCAAAAAATTAAGCGTGAACCCGTACCATTCTTTCTGAAACGCATCCAGGCCCTGCGTTATCTCGCTGAAAAAAAACCACAGGTAAAACCCGAAGATCAGCGAGGCGATGATCTTCCAGAACACCTCGACCCGCGGCCTGAACCAGAGCAGGAGCATTCCGATGCCCCAGAGTATCATGAAGAAAAACAGGGATTTTGTTATAAGGATTTCATTCATTCGGACGCCTCGCTCCACTATATGTGCACAATTATCACGCCCGGAAACAACTTAGCAATAATTTTTTGTGTGCGTAATAAATTTCTTGTATGGATCGAATCCCCCGGGCATACTGAGCCCGGGGTCACGTGAAATCCAGATGAATCCAGCCAGGACATTCGCCCTCATGCTGCCGCTGCTCGCCGTCCTCGCGGCCGCGCTTCCATGCCCGGCCCGGGGAACAATACGGGCCGTGGTTCCGCCTGAGCTCGGCCTGAAGGCCGAAGAAATCGAAACGGCCCTCGCCCGCGAAGGGGTGATCTGTCCGTCTGGAAGCGCGATCGTCCTGGCCGTCTACTTTTATACCGAATCCATCGAGGAGATGGCCTATTCCGGCGAGGGCGTGACATCATCGCAGAGGCCCGGACGCATCAAGGTCCTCATGAAATTCAGGACCGGAAACAGGCTGAAAAAAGTGTATTTTCTGGAAGCGGCCGGAAACGAGAAGCGGGAGATACTGGATAACCTGGCCCGGGAAGCGCGCAGGGCGCTGCGCTGATCAGTTTTCTCTCTGCGCCCGCAGCCTGCACGCGAGCGATATGGCCTCGATCATGCTGTTGTAACCGGCCCTGTTTCTGCCCGCAATGTCGAAGGCGGTCCCGTGGTCCACGGAAGTCCTCACGATCGGAAGGCCGAGCGTCACGTTCACGCCCCGGTCGAACGCAAGCTGCTTGAAGGGAACCAGCCCCTGGTCATGGTAATGTGCGATGACCGCATTGTACCTGGCCCACTTCGAAGCGATGAAAAGAGTATCGGCCGCGAAGGGGCCCTCGATGTCGATGCCCCTTTCACGCGCGCGGCGCACGGCCTCGGCGGTGACGTCGCGGTCGAAGGCGCCGATCGCCCCGTCATCGCCGCAGTGAGGGTCAAGGCCAGCGACCGCCAGCCTGATCCTGCCGCCGTCGATCGCGGACATGGAGGCGTGCGCCGCCGAAATCACCCGCTCTATCCTCTCGAGGCTGACCGCAGCTGCCACCTCCGCTATCGGGATATGGGTAGTCACGAGTATTACCCGGTAGTCGCCCGAATACATCATCATGTACGGCTCGCCGCCCGTCCGGGCCGCGATATACTCGGTATGGCCGGTAAACGGGGTCCCCGACCGCTCAATGAGCCCCTTGCTCACCGGCCCGGTGACCATGGCGTCTATCTCGCCGCTTTCCCACAGGTCGAGGGCGGCATCCACGTACTTCAGCGACTCCTTTCCGGTCTCGGGAGTGCCGCGGCCGGGAACGGGCATGGACGTTTCAAGGGGGATATCGACGAACAACGGGCCCGGTTGATCGGGAAGCTCGGAGCCGCCGGAACGGACCGCAAACCCGGTGAAGCGTTCTTTATGGTTGACGCTGAAAAATTCGGCGCTGCCGATGACGACCGGGACGAATGAAGGGTCGCAGTATTCCTTAAGCGCTTTCAGGAGCACCTCGGGGCCGATGCCGGCCGGGTCTCCCGACGTGATTCCGATCTTAAGAACCTTTCTTTGCCGGCTCAACGAACTCCTCTGGTACGAACCTGTTCTTGCTGTACTCGACGTCGATGAGGTCCTTTGCCGAGGATTTGAGGTCGTTGGATATGGTGCAGCGGCCTTCGAGGATGACGCCGTTCTGAATGATGAGCTCCGGGGTCTTGATGTCGCCGAGGATCCTCGCGGTCGGCATGAGCAGGACGCGGCTCGACGCGTTGATGTTTCCTATGACCATGCCCTCGATGATCACCGACACGGCGTTGATGTTCGTCTTGATCTTTCCGGGCCTCCCGATGTACAGCTGCTCCGCCTGAAGGTATTTGCCCTCGAACCTTCCGTCAATCCGCAGTGAGCCGTTTATGATGAAATTCCCGGTGAAATATGAATTCTCGCCGATGATGTTGTTCGCCGCATCGCCGCCGCCTTTGGTGATTGCCATAGTAACCTCTTGAAGCCGATAATATCGGCTGTCACTATAAAACACCGCTCCGGCAATTGTCAATAGGATTTTTTCGCTCGACCGAACGCCGTTTTTTACCGAAATAGATACATAGAGCGGCACAATCCCGGCCGCGCCGTTAATGAATGTGAACCGATGAAAGCGTCAAAAAAGACCAAAAGGCGGATTCTGACCGCGCTCTTTCCGGCATTTCTTGCATTTGCCGCGGCCAATACTCCGGCGCCGGCAACGGCCGTTCCCATCCCCGAGCTGGGCGAGCTTGACCTGAAAAACAACGAAACCCTGAAATCCCTGCGTGAAGAAGTGCGCCGGGGAATTTTCGTGATCAAGAGCGGCAGGGCCCTCGACGAGCTCCCGGAGCTCGCCTTTTACCGGTACCGCATCAGGCCGGGCGACACGTTCTGGACCGTCCTTGCCCGCACCTCGATGGACATGGACACCCTGCTCACGGTAAACGATCTTTCTTCCCCGCTCGACGTGCCGAAAATGAAGAGCATCTACATTCCGAACCTGCGCGGCATTGTCGTCAGGGGGGCGGACAGGGAAAAAATCAGTTCGACCGCTGCCAGATGCGGGGTCGACCTGGCCTATGTCAACCGCGTCAACGGCGGTGAATCCCTGGATAAAAGCTACGTGTTCATCCCCTGCGGAAAAATATCGCAGCTGCAGCGGTCCCTTTTTCTGGGGACCGCGTTCCTGAACCCGCTCTCGAACGGCCGCAGAAGCTCTGGTTTCGGCACCAGGCGCAACCCCTTCAACGGCAAAAGCTACGAGTTCCATCGCGGCATCGACCTCGCCTGCCCCATGAAAAGCGCGGTCAGGGCGGCGCGAAGGGGGCGCGTGGTCCACACGGGTTACGAAGGGGGATACGGGCACCTCGTGGTCATCCAGCACGAGATGGGATACCGGACGTACTACGGCCACCTGAGCGGATACAATGTCAAACCCGGCGAGACGGTCGAACCGGGCGACCTCATAGCGTATTCGGGAAACAGCGGCCGCACGACCGGCCCGCACCTGCATTTCGAGATCAGGAGGGGCGGCACCGCGGTGAACCCCTCGCTGTACCTGCATAGGTGACAATAAAAAAACCGGAATACGCCAATATGATGGAAAACAAGAGCAAGGGAATGGCTGAGGCCGAAATAAGCGAAGCCATAATTAAGTTTGAAAAAGAATACATGGGTAGAGGCCCGGTTGAGACCAGGACATATATCATCGACGATTTGATAATTATAAGACTCAAGGGAGTTCTCACCAGGGCCGAGGAACAACTCGCGAAAAGCGAAGAAGGACTCATCTTGATAAAACAAGTCCGGGTGAAACTGCTTGAAGAGGCACGAATGCTGCTTAAAACGATCGTGGACGACATTACCGGTTCTACGATTGTCAGCATGCATACCGATATCAGCACCGTGACGGGCGAACGTGTAATAATATTCACCATGAATCAGAACATAGAAAAAATATTTATTAAGAAATAAAAATTATTGACATATCTTCAGTATTATTTGCAATAGTTTTCTTAATAATATATTCGAAAGAAATTTACATCGGAAGACATATTGATAGCCGAACGTTGAAACCGGGGAGATGAAGGTTCAACATGACATGAAAGTGTATTGTTGAGACAATCCTCTTCCTAAGACGATTCGGCGGTTAACAGGTAAGCCAACATTGGCGTCACGCAAGATGCGAGGCGTGTCGATGTTGGCTTTTTTATTTTCCGAGCGTAATACCAATCAGGCAGAGGTGGATTTATGGAAGAAAAATCTTACAAATTCGTCGGTAAAAAAGTCATTTTACGCGTCAAAAACAGGGTATGTGAAACGCCCGAGGAACTACTCGCGAGCGGTCTTTTTCTTGAAGTGCTGAAACGGTGCATCCGGGACATCATGAAAAAGGATTCGTTGCTCGGTGAATTATTCAACGGCGTCGAAGCGGATTACGCCGCCAGCTGCCTTATATCATCTTTCAAGCTGCTCAGCAAACTCCCCATTCGCCAGGCTGTCGCGGCTTCATCCGGAGAGGAAGCGTTGTTTCTCCGTGATCCGCAGCTTCTGTCAGCCTTCGTCGAGCATCTCTACAATTACTGGCGTGGATTCGACCGGTATGTTATTTGCGATTCGGAAGGCGATGCCCTCGATCGGCGCCCTTATCGCACCTTCAACGACACTCTTGGCACTCTAACGCACCTCATCCGAGCGGTCTACCGTGATATCGGGGAAAACATCACCGGCGACCATCCGCGTATATATCGCCAAGTTTCTGCGGGAGCGGAGATCGCATCCATATCGCTTCCGAAGTCTGTTCCTCTGCCGGGCGGTGCCTATGCCTGTCTCGCATCCATTCCGGTCATCCGTCAGGTTCTGATCAATCCGCCCATGATATTGAATCCGCCGATGAACAAACGTACCGGCCAGTTCGTAAAAATTGACCGAAATCCGCTTGAATTGGTTAAAATAAATCCCGAGGAATGGCTCTGCTATCCAGCGATGGTTGGGCCGCTCATTGTGCTTGTCTGTTTTCATGAACGCTTTTTCGAGCTCGGGTTTTCTCTCTGCAATCTCTTCGAAATTGCCGGCAACGACATTCTGGAATGCAAACCGGATGCGGTGTATCTATTCGGCGTGCCCGACGGAGCCCTCGAACCGATAGGAGTATTCCCTACGGTGTTTTTCGAGGACGCCGAGAATCAAATATTCACCGCCGCGGTGCCTGCGCGAGACGAATTCGGGTATTTCGGGTACCTGAAGAAAATGGTGCTCACCCTGCACAACGCGCGCATGATGAGAAATGGAAAGCTTCCATTCCATGGAGCTTTTGTGCGCATGGCGCTCAAGGGCGGCCTTGATCGAAACGTGCTTATCATCGGAGACACAGGCGCAGGCAAGTCCGAGATGCTCGAGGCTTTCAGCGTCATCGGCGCCGAAGCAATCCGCGACATCACGGTAATTGCCGACGATATGGGTTCGATAGACATCGATGATCGCGGTGAAATTGTCGGATACGGCACCGAAATCGGCGCTTTCCTGCGACTCGACGACCTTAGCCCGGGATATGCATTCGGCCAGATCGACCGCTCCATCATAATGAGTCCCTCACAGACAAACGCCCGCATCGTGCTTCCTGTCACCAATTACGAGACGATCATGAAAGGGCATTGTATAGATATGGTCCTCTACGCAAACAATTACGAGCAGGTCGATGCCGAGCATCCGGTCATCGAGCGGTTCAATACAGTGGAACAGGCCTTTACCGTGTTTCGCGAAGGCACCGTCATGAGCAAAGGCACCACCACTTCGAGCGGAATCGTGCATTCCTACTTCGCAAATATCTTCGGTCCGCCGCAATACAAGGGGGTGCATGATCGACTAGCCCAGGTGTTTTTCAACGCCTTTTTTTCAAAAGGCATTTTCGTGGGCCAGATAAGGACGCGCCTCGGCATAGACGGATTCGAATCAAAGGGTCCGGAAGCGGCCGCGCTGGAGTTGCTCAGGGTCATGCAAGAGACTTATCATGATAAATGAATCGAATGGACAATATCGTATCGCCGTTGCCGGCAGGTACTGATTCAAATTTTAACCGAGGTGAACCTTATGGGAAGCGTAAAAGACACACATATAATCCGTCCAACCAGCGACAGAATACCCGGCTACGGGATGTTTACTTTTTCCGATCGGTACTCTGTCTTCGACTGGGGTGAAATGCCTGACCTGATACATGATAAAGGACAGGCTCTGTGTACTATCGGTTTGTATTTTTTCAAACAGCTTGAAAAATACGGCGTGCGCCACCACTGCCTGGGTGTTTTGTCCGGGGCGGACTTATTGTCGTATGATGATCTTCAACAACCCGACAATAACTTCACCTTTAGCCTGCTGAAAGTCGTCAAACCCGAAGTGCGGAACGGCTGGTATGATTATTCAGCATATCAGAACCTGAAATCCAACTATCTCATTCCACTTGAGGTCATCTACCGAAATACGCTTCCCAAGGGCTCCAGCGTTTTTCGGCGAATCGAGGAAGGCTCTTTGTCTCTCGCCTCTATGGGCCTTTCGGAGGCGCCAGTACCGGGACAGCGTCTTCAACGGCCCATCGTCGAGGTGTCAACCAAGCTCGAATCTATCGACCGATACATCACCTGGGAGGAAGCGCGGGAGATTTCAGGTCTTTCGACCGCCGAGATAGATCAACTGAAGGAAACGACACTGACCATTAATGACATTATAACAAAGGAATCGGCTAAAGCAGGGCTCTTAAATGAAGACGGCAAGATCGAATTCGGATTCGATCGGGACCGAAATCTGGTGGTGGTAGACATACTGGGGACTCCGGACGAATGCCGTTTCACCAGGAAAGACCTCCCTGTAAGCAAGGAGATATTACGCCAGCACTACCGGTCTACGCCGTGGCACCAGGAAGTTGAAGCGGCTAAAAAAAGAGACGCCATTCACTGGAAAAAACTGGTCGCCTCTGCCCCGCCAAAGCTTCCGGATGAAATCGTTATACTCGCATCATCGCTTTACAAGGCATGCTGCAATGAAATAACAGGACGGCAGTGGTTCGATGTTCCTCCGCTTGAGAATATACTGGAAAAATTCGACAGAGAGGCGTGAGTTTTTGTGATCTTCGACCAATATGCGTGAAACACCTCTTATCAGCCAAAAAGCGATCCATATGGAAAACAGACGCATAACTATAAATACAAGTAAAACTATTGAGAAAAAACTAATTATTCTATCCCGCGTGCCCCCTATGGGAGACAGGGAGCCGGGAACAGGAGGCTTCTTAGCGGATATGATCTTCTTGACATCGGAGCTCTCAATGGTGTGCACCTTCTCGCCGCGCGAGAAAAGCAGCATCTTGCCGCCACGCCCGCCGGCCACGCCCAGGTCGGCCTCCGAGGCCTCGCCCGGGCCATTGACCTCGCAGCCCATGACCGCGACAGTGATGCTTATATTCATCCCTTCGAGCTTTTTCCTGAAGAGCACCGTCAGGGAGCAACTGCCAGGAATGGGAATTCCTTACAGTAAACGGCCGCGACAGGGTATGGGCCCTGGCCCTGGAGATAAAAAAATTCTTCGTAAAGCTGAACCGGCTCGTCAACAACCCTTTCATCCGGTACCTTTCGGTACCGGTGGCGGGTACGGCCCTGCTCCGCTATTACCGCGATCACATGGAAAGCGTCGAGATGGCGGGATGGGAGTGTGTTAAATAATCCAAGAAGCATGAATCATGCTGGACGGCGTCAGGCGGGACCTCTTGCAGCGACGGAGAGCACAGCGGATGATACATGAATGAATGCCTGGCTTAATGATACGCTAATGAGTATGATTAATACAAATCGGGTTTAAATATTGTGAATCATGTCACTTTTTTTTCAGCGGAGGTAAAATCCCTCCGGTGTTTTTGAAATGAAGCAGATGAATACCTTCTACTTTCATTTCCTGTGCTCCGGAATATACCAGATATGCTTCAGGATCAAGATTTTTCAGTTGCTTGCGTAACTTTAATATTCCTGCCAGAAAATCACCGGTGTAGGTGGACGCAGCTTTTATCTCGGCCGGTGTAAATCGATTGGCCTGCTTATATAGAACATCAACTTCATTGCCATTGCTGTCACGGTAAAAGTATAAATTATGGTCAAGACCAAGGTTGAGTCTTTTTTTCATAAGTTCGGCGATCACCATGTTCTCGAAAAGATTACCCCTGAGGGGATCTCGTTCCATCTGTGCTGTTGTTTCAATCCCCAGAAGGTACGTCGCGAGTCCAACATCGTAAAAATAGAGTTTCGAAGATTTAATGAGCCGTTTCCCGATGTTTTCATGATATGGTTCAAGAAAAAATACGATATACGAGGCAGCCAGAATGGAAACCCAGGAATTGACAGTCGGGACAGAAACCCCCAGATCATTGGAAAGGCTGCTCGCGGAATACAACTGTCCTATACGTCCCGCGCAAAGCCGTACGAATTTCTGAAAAGTCCTCAGGTCTTTGATGTTCACAATCTGTCTCAGGTCGCGCTGTATGTATGTCTCAAAGTAATTTTTGTATGCAGTTACAGGTTCAAGTTTCCGATCGTGTATCCCCGGATAAAATCCGTGCAGCAGGTACTCATCAGCGGAAAATCGTTTATTGATCCTGTCAAGTTCCTTGAATGTAAAGGGAAGGAGGGTGAGGATGGCGGACCTTCCAGCAAGAGACTGGCTGATGGTGTTAAACAATTCGAATTGGTGACTGCCGGTGAGGATAAACATCCCGTTCTTTTTCTTGCCGTCTACAATTCCCTGAATGTAGGACGTCAGTTCCGGAGCGCGCTGGATTTCGTCAAGAATTGTCCCGCTGGAGGCTTTTTTTAAGAATTCACGTGGGTCGGAAATCGCAAGCTCCCGGATATCAGGGTCTTCAAGGGTGATGTATTGATAATCTGGAAAGACATTCCGTACCAGGGTTGTTTTCCCTGACTGGCGGGGCCCTGTTATTGTTATAACCGGGTATTTTTTTGCCATATCTTTGAGGGTGGCGCTGATTTCCCTGGTGACAAACATAATTGTTGCCTTATGTAATATTAAAGTTGTACTTTAAAATTACATAATACGTCGGGGATGTCAACTTAAATATTCAATAATGCCAATAATACATCCGGCAATGATTTGAGTTAAAAATGTTGTGAAATTATTATTCATGAGGCGTTTTGAAATAATCGACGGTCATCATTGTGGTATTTCCTCCTCCAAAAACCGTTGCACGGGATACAAAAGACGGGGATGTCCACAGGGGCTTCGCCCCTGCCCCCGATGCCGGGTTTGAACGGCATGCACTCAGGAAAAAATATCTGCTGCGGTTTTTCTCATAGTGAACAGACGGTAGGAGGATAAGCGAATAATTCAAGCTAGTGACGAGAAGGGCAAGTAGTTATGTTTAGTCAGTCACAATGCTTATTTAGAATATAAGTAATATATTTCATGGCACATATCCGGCCAGTTACTTAATTCAATTTCATCCCACTCTGTTTTATTCTTTTTTAGTTCTAAATCTTTTTTATAAAATTCACAACAATCAATAAATGAATATCTGCCATTAGCTTTAATTTCACAATTTTTTTTGTAAAAATTAATTTTATTTATATCATCTTCTATCAACCAAGCATGTACATTATTAAACCAGAAAAGATTAACTATTTCACCATTTCTTTTCTTTTTAGTTGCTTTACCATCATCATCTTTTGTATATTCCATGCATTCATTCAACTTTAATTGTATATAATCATTTTTCAATTCATATGATCCAGTTTGTTTATAAGTAGTCATATCAACATGACATCTAAAACTTGCACTCAACTCTGCTTCCATATTGTTTAAATAAAGTGTTATTTCAATATCCGGGCAGCTTTCCCATCCGGCGTATTGAGTAACTTTATATTTCTTTTGTTTTTTTGGCTTTTTGTCTGATAAATCTGATCCAATAATATATGAATTTTGATTTTCAAGTAAATACCAAAAAACATTTTTCCCTTCATAAGAAACTTGCAGATCAGTTTTTTTAACCTGAACTCGTGTTCCATATGGAATCTGCATTATTACATCACTTGATAAAGCTGGTTTCTTTTTAACATCTATACTTTCAGATGTTATATATTTTGTCTCATATACAGATGATTTTAGATTTTCTGATGATGTTATAGAATTAACAGATAAAAGAAAGAAAAGTATGCTTATTATTCCCATAAGAATTTTCATGTTTATTACTGTAGATTTCATTGTTTTTATAAATCACTTTTCCATCCCACATGCCCCCTCTGGGGGACAGGGGGCCGGGAACAGCGAGCTATTTAGCGGATATAATCTTCTCGACCTCGGCGGCCAACGCCTCCACGACCTCATCGACTCCGATCGTATGAACCTTCTCGCCGCGCGAGAAAAGCAGCAGCTTGCCGCCGCGTCCTCCGGCGACGCCGATATCGGCCTCGGACGCCTCGCCTGGCCCGTTGACCTCGCAGCCCATCACCGCCACGGTGATGCTCCTGTTCATCTCTTCGAGCCTTTTCCTGAAGCGCGCAGAAAGATTCCGGTCGACCTCGGTCGCGAGCGCGAGTATGTCGAGCGAGGTGTCGGTGCGGCCGCACGTGGGACACGATATGATGCGTATGGCCTGGAAGCGCATCCCTAAAGTCTCGAGTATCGACCGCGCGACCGGTATCTCGTTCACCGGATCGCCCGTCATCGAGACGCGGATGGTGTCGCCGATGCCGGCGAGCAGGAGGTGCCCGAGCACTATCGAGCTCTGCACAGCACAGCCTATCCCGTACCCGGCCTCGGTCAGGCCGATGTGCACAGGATAGTCACGCTTCTCGCTGAAAAGTTTGTTGGCTTCGATCGTGGCGAACACGTCGGTGGCCTTGATCGAGACCACGATGTCCTCGAATCCGTTGTCCTCGAGTATCGTAACGTGCTCGAGCGCGGATTCGACCAGGTTTTCGGGCGTGACCTCGTGGTATTTCTTGCGGTCGATCGATCCTCCGTTGACGCCGATGCGGATGGGAACGCCCGAATCCTTTGCCGCGCGCACGACTTCCTTCACGCGCGACTGGTCGCCGATGTTGCCGGGATTGATGCGCACCTTGTTGATGCCGGCCTTTATCGCCGCGAGCGCGATGCGGTGATTGAAATGGATATCGGCGCACAGGGGGATGCCCGCTGCGGGGATGATCTTTTTCAAATACCCGGCGGACTCCTCCTTGCGGAGCGCGAGCCGCACCAGGTCAGCGCCGGCCTCCTTGAGCGCCCTTATCTGGCCGATCGTTCCCTCGACGTCCTCGACCGGAACATTGGTCATCGACTGTATCGACACCGGCGCGCCTCCCCCGATAATAAGGGAACCGGCGCGCACCTGCCTGGTTTTTTTCCTGGTGATCATGGGGAACCCCCGGTGTATTACTCACGGTTATGCGGCCGCTGAAGTACACAGCCGAAGACCGGCGGCTCATTTAGACAGGGGACCGCGGGAGTGTCAAGCCCTATATCCGCGGCGAGCATCTCGGCGAGAGAGTCCGGGCGGGCGACGAGGGACTTTTTCATTTCACGCGTCATTTTCTTGATGAAACTCTCGATCTTCATCGCCGCGCTTCTATCGTCGACGCGCCAGCACTGGGCCACCGCAATGGGTTTGAAGCTGCGGGTGAACCTGGCTCCCGCCCTTCCCCCGCAGTGGCTTTTCATGCGCCGCTCGAAGTCGTCGGTGTATCCCGTGTAGAGCCGGTCGCCCTCGCAGCTCAGGATATAAACGTAGTAAGTCTTCTCATCCATCTGAATGTGCCCGATTTACCGCCCACCCAGTTCCCTGATCTCACGCTCGATTTTCGCGAGCCGGACCGTGAGGTTCTCGAGGCTGCGTTCGAGCCGCTCCTTCTCGGCGACGAGGTGGCCGAGCCGGTCGGGCGCCTGGGGCTGCGGCCTGAACTGCGCGCGCACCATGTCGGGGCTGTTTCCCTCGAGGAAGGCCTCCTGCGCGAGCTTCCTTTCACCGTCGTCGCGGATGCGGGCCACAGTCTTCATGTTTTCGTACCCGATCGCGGGGTCGACGTCCGTGCGGTGGATCGAAATCAGGGCGCGCGCCTCGTTCCTGGGCAATCTGAGCACGCGGTCCACGTAGTCCTCGAAGCTTGCATGCTTCTCGTGACACAGGGCCCTTGCCTCGGCGAGCAGCTCCCCGAATTCCTTCATGAGCGAGGCGTTCACCGCGATGAACCCCTCCCTGATCTTTTTCGTCAGGGCCGCAAATGCCGGGTCGCGGTCGAATATGTTGTCATAGATGCCGAGCTCCTCTGCGCGGAAAAGAAGCCGGTGGAGGATGTCCCAAAACTTCAGTGTGTGCGCACGCGTTGACACCGGCGCCGCCGACGAGGTGAAATGCACGTGGTGCGCGAACTCGTGGATCGCGGTGTACATGAGCGCGCCGTCGTCCTCGAAGTTCTTGTTGTGGATGAGTATCTCGCAGGTATCGGGTTTGTACAGACCGTCGACCTTCTTGCTTTCCTTGCCCGAAAAAACCACCGAGAAATCGGGCACGTTCCCGTCGATCCTGAGAAGCTTTTCCTTTACCTGGTCCTGGTTCATGCCGCCACCGTCCGAATGTATTCTGAGCCTGAGCCTTCGATTTTTTTTGGCTCCGAAGATTCTGTCAAACGGTTTTTTATCCATCCGATCAGGGACGGGATATGCCGGGATAAAATTTTTTCCATAATTAAAAATTGGAGTATGTTTTAAAATTCCCATGATATAATAAGAAAGGCAATCTGTTTATTCTCAGTTATTATCAGGATCAACGGCCCCGCAGGCCGACGAGAAGGGAAAACCGATGATGGGACCGAGAAGAAACAAGAAAATCATATCATCACATTGCCCGGCATCCTTTGCCATCCTCCTAATTTTAACCTCCTGTATGAACGGCGCCGATAAAACTGCGCGGGAAATACACGAGATGCTTCTTCGCCCCCAAGAACACGGCGGGGTGATTATTGTCGATATCAGAAATCAGACGAAATACAGGGACGGCCACATCAGGGGAGCGATCAACATTCCCGTTGAATCGAAAAACTTCGAAGAAAGATTTTCGCAGCTGGACAATCAGAGCGAACTCGTCATATACTGCGGCACCGGCCTCAAGACCGACAAAGCCGCAGAAACAGCATCCCGCGCCGGGTTTAAAAAAGTTCATGCGCTTCAGGGCGGCGTCAAGGCATGGAAAGAGGCGGGATACGCCCTGGAAAGATGACATTGCATCAAAGATCCTTATCGCTGTCAGACATACAAGTTGATAAAAAACGGGAGGAAGCCATGAAAAAAAATTTTTTTCTCACCATGGCCCTGGTCGGGATGACATTCTGCGCTTCGACCACGGCCCTGGCGGGCACGGCCGACCATTCAAAATTTCCTGAACTCAATAAAAAATTCAACAAGCCTGAAGATGTTACCAGGGAGTGCCTGAAATGCCATAATCTCGCCGGCAAGGATATCATGAAGACATCTCACTGGCTCTGGAGCAGAAAAACCGATAAAATGCCGGGCAGGCAGGGTCAGATGATCGAGGCCGGGAAGAAAAACATCATCAACAACTTCTGCATCGCCCTGACGTCCAACGAGCCCCGCTGCACCAGCTGCCATATCGGTTACGGATGGAAGGACCGCAACTTCGATTTCACCGACGAATCGAAGATAGACTGCCTGGTATGCCACGAGCAGACGGGAACCTACAAAAAATTTCCGGCAGGCGCGGGATACCCGGCTCCTGTACGCACCCTCTTTCCCGGAAACAACCAGTGGTACGATCCGCCCGATTACACCCTTGTCGCCCGGAACGTGGGCAGGCCGAAAAGAAGCAATTGCGGCGTATGCCATTTCTACGGAGGCGGAGGCGACGCTGTCAAGCATGGCGCCCTTGACAGCGCGCTCGGCAAGCCCGTAAAGGATGTGGACGTGCACATGGGAACCGATGGCGGCAACATGGTCTGTGTCGACTGCCACGTTGCGGACAGGCACGATATCAAGGGGCAGCTCTATTCGGTGTCGAGCGACAATCTCGACCGCCTGAGCTGCGAAAGGTGCCATACCGCAAAACCCCATACTCAGAAGCTGTTCGTCGATTCCTTCGAGGCAAAGAAGGAAATGGGCTACGATATTTTCAAGAACAAACTATATGAACGGAAAAAACCCGATGAGACCTTCATAAATCGCATCCTCGACAAGCACATCGACCGCATTTCGTGCCAGGCCTGCCATATCAATCTGTACTCGACGCAGAAGACGACCAAGATATGGTGGGACTGGTCCAAAGCGGGCGAACTCAATGCCGAGGGAAAGCCGGTAAAGAAAAAAGACAAGGACGGGAACATCATTTATGACGGACAGAAGGGGGAATTCCGCCTTGCAAAGAACGCAATACCCGAATACCGCTGGTTCAACGGAGAGGTTGGACACCTTTTGGAAGGGGACAAGATCGATCCGTCCAACGTGCCGGTCATCATCAACGAGGCGAGCGGAGCCTGTGGAGCCAAGGACAGCAAGGTGTGGCCGTTCAAGATCATGAGGGGGATACAGCCCTATGACACCGAAACGAACATGCTGATCATTCCGAAGCTATTCGGCAAGAAGGGTTCGGGCGCCTACTGGAGCGACTGGGACTGGCAGAAAGCCTCCGAAGCGGGGATGAAGGCCGCGGGACTGCCTTTTAGCGGCAAGATTGGCTGGATCGAAACAGAGATGAACTGGCCGCTGACGCACCTCGTCCTCGAAAAGAAAAAGGCGCTGTCGTGCAACGACTGCCACAGCAGGGAAAGCCGGCTGAAAAACCTTGAGGCCTGCTGGATTCCCGGCCGAGACAGGAACCTGCCCCTTGACATACTGGGAATGCTGGCATTTTTCGGAGCCATGGCAGGTGTTTCGGTTCACGGCTTGGTGCGATACAGAAAATCGGGAAAGCAGGAGGAATAAGGGTATGATCAAGAAAATATACATGTACAAACGTTTCGAGCGGTTCTGGCACTGGGCCCAGGCCCTGCTAATATTTTTTCTGGCGCTGACCGGGTTCGAGGTCCATGGTTCATACGAAATTTTCGGATTCAAAAATGCCGTCGTGCTGCACATGTACGCCGGGTTCATGCTCATCATACTCATAGCATTCGCCATATTCTGGCATTTCACGACCGGCGAATGGCGGCAGTACATACCCAAGACCGACAAGCTCCGCGACCAGGTCCGGTTCTACCTTGTTGGGATATTCAAAAACGAGCCCCATCCGGTTGAAAAGACGGCAGAGGTCAAGCTTAATCCGCTGCAGCGTCTCACGTACCTTGGATACAAGATCCTTATTATTCCCGTAATGGTCACCACCGGTCTTGTCTACTACTATGTTGCTCACGGCGGCATCCATCTGCAATCGGTCAAGTGGATCGCCATACTCCACACGCTGGGCGCTTTCGGCCTGCTGAGCTTCACCGTCATTCATGTATACATGACCACGACAGGCCCCAGGCTGACGTCCCACATCAAGGCCATGTTCACCGGGTACGACGAGGTCGAGGTCAAGGACAAATAACCGGATACACACAGGGGCATGGCCTCTGTGTGTATTGAATGCAACGAGGCCGTCTTAATCCGCATGCATGAGACGGCCTTTTATTTTATCAGATCAAGCGTTTTTTAGTTGCTCATAACTTCGAAAAATGTTATCAGTGCTATGATAAATATCATTAGGAGGAAACTGTCAACATGTCCTTTTCGCCCATAGTATGGCTCGCCAGCGGAATAATAATCATGGCATGTGAGATTTTTATACCAGGGTTTATAATTTTTTGGTTTGGCGCAGGCGGGATATTAACCGCTCTTTTTATCTTCATCGGAATAATACCCGAAAATAATGCGGAATGGCAATGGATTTTTTTCTTTATCTCCTCTTTCGCCCTGTTGGGATTCTGGCAGTTAATCCTGAGAAAAAAATTTCAGCGGAATACCGTCGATGTCTCAAGGGATGCGACTCTTGTTAATCTCAGAGGAAAAGCGATATCGAGGATCGAGCCCGGGATCCCCGGCGAGGTAGAGCTTTACAGCTTGTTCCACGGAATAAAAAAGTGGCAGGCTGAATCTGATGAAACGATCGAGTCCGGCGAGGAGATTACAGTCATCGATGCGAAGGGCATTAAGCTCATCGTCAAACACACGTAAAAACAAGGAGGATTTATGATCTATTTTTCTGTTGCAATTGGTATTTTCGTAATTTTCATGATAATAAAAGGCGTGCGGATCGTACCTCAGGCTGAAAACTGGATTGTCGAGCGCTTTGGCAAATATTCTTCTACACTGAATCCCGGCCTCAATCTCATTAATCCCATATTCTCAAGAGTTGCCATAAAAATCGATATAAGGGAAAGCGTGCTTGACCTTCCAAAACAGGGTACAATAACAAGCGACAACGCTTCGCTGGAAGTTGACGGCATTGTTTATTTTAAAATTTTGGACCCCTATAAAGCTTACTATGGAATACAGAACCTGCACTATGCGATCCAGAACCTGGCCCAGACAAATATTCGCTCAATTCTTGGGAGAATGACCCTGGATGAATCTCTTTCTTCACGTGAAAAAATAAATGCAGATCTGCTCCATACCCTTGATGAAGCAACTGATGCATGGGGAACAAAAATCACCCGTGTTGAGATAAAGGATATTCAACCGCCTGATGATATAGTCAACGCAATGACACTCCAGATGAGGGCCGAGCGGGAAAAACGGGCTCGTATATTAGAAGCGGAAGCAAAAAAGGAATCGGCCGAACTTGAAGCACAGGGTGTAAAGCGTGCTCAAATACTGGCAGCAGAGGCGCGTAAGGAATCAGCAGAGAGAGATGCAGAGGCGAGGGAAAGGCTGGCCCTGGCAGAGGCCAAGGCAATTCAACTTGTAGCTGATTCGCTCAAAACAAGTCATGGAGACCCGTTAACTTATCTGCTTGGCCAGGAATATGTTAAAGGACTCGTAAAGCTGGGGGATTCTGCCAACAGTAAATTTGTTTTATTACCGCCGGATTTACTGGAATCGGTGAAAAGTATCTTTAAAAAATAAAACAGACCGAGCCAGAATGCCGGTGCCGCTCTTCTCGGTCATCATCCCCACGTACAACAGGATCGACCTCGCGCGCAGGGCAGTGGAATCGGTGCTCGCCCAGACATTTACCGATTACGAGCTGATCCTCGTCGATGACGGATCAACGGACGGCACGCCCGGTCTCGCGGATGAATTCGGCGGAAAGCTTGCCTGCCTGCGCCAGGACAACCGGGGCGTGAGCGCGGCCCGCAACCGGGGCATCAGGCTCGCCGGCGGAGACTGGTGCGTGTTCCTGGACTCCGACGACTGGTGGCTCCCCGAAAAACTCATGGAGCACAAGAGATACATCGAAGTAAATCCCGGCATACTGATACACCAGACCCAGGAAAGCTGGATACGCAACGGCCGCAGGGTCAATCCCGCTAAAAAGCACGCCATGCGTGACGGAAACATCTACTGCGACTCGCTCGAGCTCTGTCTCATCAGCCCATCGGCATCGGCCGTATCGAGGAAGCTCTTCGAGCGGTACGGGATGTTCGACGAGGACCTGCCCGCATGCGAAGACTACGACCTGTGGCTGAGGATCTCGGCGCGCGAAAACGTCGGCCTCATAAGAAAACAGCTCAATGTCAGGAATGCGGGCCACGGCGACCAGCTCTCGCAAAAGTATCCGGGGATGGACCGGTTCAGGATCTATTCGATGATCAAGATACTGAAGAGCGGAAAGATCGATGACGCGGTCAAGGTTGAAAAAACGCGGGAAACCGCATTGCGAAAATCACGCATCCTTATGGCCGGGGCAAACAAGCGGGGCAACGGCAATTACGCGTCACGGGTCGGGCAAATCATTGCGGATCTCGAGAGCGAACGCTATAACAGTATAGATTCTCGCTTCCTCGTGCAAGAAGACATTCACCTCTGAATTCGGCGGTAAGATACGGTTCGTTGAGGAACTGCCTTGAAAAAACCACGGTACCGTCCCGCCTCACTATCACCAGCGCAGCGCTTCCCTTCTCTCCAGGGTAGGCTACCGCATAAAAATCTCCTGACGAAACTACCGAGGCCTGGCCTTCCCTCGCAGGTGCGACCGGGATGGAATACTCCTCGTCGCCCTTGCGGTCGATGAGCACGATCCTGTCACGGTCAAGGGCCATGACATAACCCTCGTCGGAGACATGCAAGGGTGCGCGCGCGGCGTGATACCCGAAAGCAGCGTGAGAGACATCCCCTTCGACGACACCGGCAATCATGAGCCCGTCTCTGTCGTCGGCGCCGTAATGCACCGCGACGAACAACCCTTTGCGGCTCACTGCGATGCTCTTCACGACAGCGCCTTTCGGCGCTCTCCCGGAATGGATGATCCCGCCGCCGCTGCCGATAACGACATACGAGCCGTCGGCGAACCCGGCGGCCCCGATATCGGTGCAGTCTGAAAAAGCGATCACGGTGCAGAGCCTCCCGGATACCGCTTCTGCTCCGATGTTGTTGCCGTTATAGTCGAATATCCTGATCCTGCTGTGGTCGCCGTTCATGAGAAGCACGAGCTTTCCGTTGAACGAAAAGTACGGGTATTCCCTTGATTCAACCATCCAGAAACGCTCGCCTGAATAGTCGAACAGCTCAATCTCCTTGCCGACTTTCTGGAATTTGATGAGATAATTGCCGGCCCTGTTCGCCTCGGCGAGGTACCCGGTATGGTCGGCGGTCCCGGCAAGATTGCCGGCCGTGTCCAGGAGATATATTAGCGGCTCCTTTCTCACCACGAAATGCGGCCCCTGCGATTTCATCCGGGCGGCAGAGGTTTCCTGCTTCTGGATTTCAGAGACGGTCCTGGTCCAGGAAGCGACAATTTCACTGCCGGAAATTTTCGTTGCGACAAATAGATTCAGCGCGATTCCGGCGAGGAACCCCGGTATGATCAGGTATTTCATGCATCAATCCTGCAAAAAGCTCTTGAGTTTCTGGCTCCTCGAGGGATGACGGAGCCTTCTGATAGCCTTTTTCTCGATCTGGCGTATCCTCTCCTTGGAAAGGTTGAACCTGTCGCCTATCTGCTGAAGAGACATGGGTTCGTAATTGTTGAGGCCGTATCGCATCTGGATGATCTGCTTCTCCGAATCCGTCAGCGTGTCGAGAACGTCGCTCAGGGCCTTGCTGAGGGACTCGTCGAGAACCTGCTTGTCTGGCGAATCGACTCTCGAATCCACGATCATGCTCAGAATGGTCGTGTCCTCGGAATTGCCAAACGAAGAATCGAGCGAGATATAGTCCTGTGTTATGTTGCGAAGGTGATTGATTTCCTCGTCATCCATGTCGAGGTCCTCGGCAATTTCGGACGCGGTAGGTTCGCGGCCCATCTTGCTTTCGAGTTTTTTGTGCACCTTCTCGATCTTCTGTATGTCGGCGGTCCTGTTGAGGGGAAGACGGATGAGCGACGCCTTCTGGGAAATGGCCAGTATTATGGCCTGGCGAATCCACCATACCGCGTAAGAAATGAAATGAAATCCCCTGTCGGGATCGAACTTTTCGGCGGCCTTGATGAGCCCCATGTTGCCCTCGTTGATGAGGTCAAGCAGGGAAATCCCGCTGGTCTGATATTTCTTGGCGATTGAAACGACAAACCGTAAATTGGCCTTGATGAGCTGGTTTTTCGCGTACTCCTCGCCGTCACGGGCGCGGCGGGCCAGCGTGTCCTCCTCTTCCCTGGTCAGGAGCTTGATCTTGTTTATCTGTTCGAGATACCATGTAATGGATGAATCGGTATAATCGCCGGATGCTTTTTTCTTGATGTTCTTTCTTTTCTTTCCGCCGACGTCTTCTTTCTCCGCTTCTTCCACCAGGGACAGAATCGAATCGTCGATCTGGATATCTTCTTCTTCGAGGCCGTTTTCAGCCAGGTCCTCGTCATGTATGTCGTCGTCTTTTTTCATGTTCTAACCGATAAGCGCGCCGTTTAAAACCGGTAATCGAGTCTTGGCAGTTAATAATCGAGGAGCGCGCAAGAGTCAAGGATTATTTAACCCCTCGCCGGCCTTACTGAAGATGATAGAACATCCCGGTTTTTTGTCAATTGCAAATAGCGGCCCGCATGCCTTCCTGCTCAACAAGAAAACATAAAAGAACCGCCGTTTCAACTATAAGGTCGCTTTTTGCAGACATCACCGGGAGCATCCCATAAAAAAAGCTCCATGGACCATCCATGGAGCTTTCTGTTGCGGAAACATGTTCCGGTTATTTCGCAAGCCTGGGTATCTTGAGCACCCAGCCCGGATAAATCCAGTGCGGGTCCCTGATGAGATCGGTGTTGGCTTTATAGATCATTTTCCATTTCCATGGATCATTGTAGAATCTCTCTGCAATACGCCACAGGCAGTCTTTCAATTTTTCCCTCCAGACGACGGTATACAGGTCGTATCCCGAATCATCGGCCGCAGTGTCAACCGAAGTCGTTCCCTCGTCGCTGCTGCCGGTCGACGTATCGGCCTGATCAGTCGTCTGGTCTGCCGCGGCAACCATACCGGCCTGTTTGGTCCCCGCGACTATGGCTGCGAGGCGGATAGCCTCTTCTGATGAATCGATGGACTCCTTGTAGCGGGTCTCCTCCTTAAGGCTGCGCGCCGAATCAAGGGCCTCTTTGGCCGCTGCGAGCTCGTCCTTCGCAATCTGCGCCCCTTCAGTGGCTTCGGCCTTCTCGATCAGGGTCTCGGCTTCGGCGATCTTCTCACCCGCAGTACCCTCAAGGGCGGCGAGATAGGCCTCATCGGCGTTTACCTTGGCGACTTCCAGCGCGGAAAATCCTTTTTTCAGCTTGAGGTCTTCATATGATTCAGAGGCCACTCCGGCATTCTCCTCGGCAAGAGTGAGCTTCTCCGGGGCGAATTTTTGGGCGTTGTACTGCTTTGCTTCCTCGATGGTCTTGTTGACCTGGGTTATGGCTTCCTTGAGGACTTCCTTCCTGGCGATGGCGCTGTTTCTTGCGTCCTTTGCAAGCTTGTCGGCCTCGACAGCCGCGAGGTAGGCGTCATAATATTTCTTGTTCTGGAAGGAGTCGTTGGCCACTGCCATCTGATCTTGCGCTTTTTTATATTCCTCGGGTGCGAGGTTCTCGGCATAGACTTCGCTCGCCTCTGCGAGGCTCGCCTCGGCTATTTCCATCGTGTCTTTGGCCAGGAGGGGCAGAGATTTCTCATACGCTTCCGTGGCCAGCCTGTCCGATTCGTGGGCCTGGTCTGCGGCTTTTTTCAAATCGCCGTTCATGACCGCATCATGACTGGCGAAAAGCGCCTCCTGTGCGGCCTTCAGCTCCTCGGGCGCATATTTGTCGGCCTTGACGTTCTGGGCCTGGGTGATCGCCCTTTTGGCATTTGCCATTCCCTTGACGGGAATTTTCTCCCCGCACGCTGAAAAGACGAATACTGAAATAACAAAAAGAGAAAGACCTATTTTATATTTGCCCATGGCAACCCTCGCAATAATAGAATTTTCCGGCAGAAAACAGCCGAAGGTATTCTTGATACAGGTTAAAAATTAAATGAATTTATTGCTTCTTCTTCTGATTCGAATATTTCAAAAAACGATGTCAGCTTGGTGAGTTCAAAAACCTTTCTCACCGATGCGAAGACATTGATGATTTTCAGTCCCCCCTGATATTTTTTCAGGTTTGACAGACTGGATATGAGAGCCCCGATGCCGGATGAATCGATATAAGAAACTTTCTCAAGGTTGATCACGACATTGTATTTCTGTTCTTCGATGAGCTTATTGATGATATCTTTAATTTCAGGCGCGTTATAGAGGTCAATTTCACCGGCTATGTCAAGAATTACGACTTCTCCTTTTGACCTGGTATTTATGTCCATCTCTCCTGAATCCTCCTGAATAGTGGCAAACCTGGCATCTGCGGTTTGCCAACACTATAAAACCCATGATAAAACATGTCAAGATAAATTATCGGGGAAAATGATTATTGCAGTCACTATTCCGGCGGACCGGCAATTCAGGCAGGCTGGTTTATTCCTCCCCCGCACCCGAGAAAACCGCCCCCCACCTGTCGTATACCGCCGGGAAACTGCCGTCCAGTATGGCGTTCCTGATCTCTTCCATGAACCTTTTCATGAAAAAAAGATTATGGTAGGTATTGTAAACCAGGGCCGCTATCTCGCCGGCCTTGAAAAGATGGCGCAGATACGCCCTGCTGAACGACGAGCACACATGGCAGCCGCATTCGGCGTCGAGCGGGCCGAAATCGTTTTCAAAGCGGGCTGATTTGATGTTGATCCTGCCATGCGAAGTATACAGCGTTCCGTTTCGGGCGATCCTGGTCGGCATCACGCAGTCAAACATGTCGACGCCGCAACGCACTGCATAGAGGATTTCCATGGGGCTGCCCACACCCATCATGTACCGCGGCTTTTCCCGGGGAAGCAGCGCCGCGGTGAGTTCCGTTATCTCCTGGTATAGGTCCTTCGGTTCCCCGACCGAAAGGCCGCCTATGGCGTAGCCGGGAAAATCAAGCTCCACCAGGCGTTCGCAGCATTCTTTCCTGAGTCCGGGGAAAACGCCGCCCTGGACTATTCCGAAAAGCGACTGCATGTCCGCGTCAAAGCCGGCTTTCCAGTACGACAGAGATTCCCCCGCCCAGGCTACGGTGCGCCGCACCGCATCAGCCGCGGCTTTTTCCTCGACAGGGTATTCGGTGCACTGGTCGAGCACCATCATGATATCGGACCCGATGGATTTCTGTATGTCGAGAACACGCGCCGGAGAAAAGAAATGGGGCGAGCCGTCGATGTGGGACCTGAACTCGACGCCGTCCTCCCTGACCTTGCACAAATCGGAAAGCGAAAAGACCTGGAAGCCGCCCGAATCGGTCAGGATCGGGCCGGAATAATTCATGAAGCCGTGAATCCCGCCCGCCTTTTCAAGCAGCGATACGCCGGGCCTGAGATACAGATGATATGTGTTCGAGAGGATTATATCGAAGCCGATTTCATCGAGATCGCGCGCGGTCATGGCCTTGATCGCGCCGCGGGTCGCCACGGGCATGAACACCGGCGTGCGGATGTCGCCACGCGCGGTTTTGATCGTTCCGGCACGCGCGCCGGAGGGATCGGTTTTTTCGAGCGTGAATTGCATGCCGCTCATGGAGCCCGATCAGGCCGCTGGTGTCAAACAGTATTCATGTGAGCCGGTGCGATTAACACTACCGCGCTTTCATCAATAATACCCGGTAGGAGGCCGGTGCTTCTTCAGCTTCTGCCGACGGCCCGGTCAAGCAGGGCGACCTCCATGTTATCCTTTCCGGTAAGCTTGAAGAACGTGATCGCACTGTTCAGATTCCTGGCCTCCATGTTCAACGCTTCAGAGGTCGCAGCCAGCTCTTCCGAAGCTGAGGAATTCGATGTGGCGACCGAAGCGAGCTGCTCAACGCCCTGGGCGTATTGCCTTATGGCGAGGTCCTGCTCATCGGAGGCGACGGCAATACTTTGGACAAGCTGAGAGGTTTTATCGATATTCGGCAGGATTTCCCTGAACAGATTTCCCGCCATATCCGCGACCGAAACCCCTTCTTTCGCGAGCCTCCCTATCTCCTGCGCGGCGACCTGGCTTTTTTCCGCGAGCTTTCTCACCTCTCCGGCAACAACGGCGAAACCCTTGCCATGCTCGCCCGCCCTTGCCGCCTCGATCGCCGCGTTGAGCGCAAGCAGGTTGGTCTGGTACGCTACATCCTCGATGAGATTGATCTTTTCGGCGATCTGCCTGATCGATTCCAGAGCCTTCTCGACCGCCCGGCCCCCCTCCTCGCTCTGTTCGGCAGTCTTCTTCGCGAGACCGCGCGTTTCCTTCGTGTTCGACGAGTTTGTCACAATGCTCGCCGCGATCTGTTCAACCGAACTTGACATTTGCTCGATGTTGGCGGCCTGGTCGCTTGCCCCATGGCTAATGCTCTGCGCCGTCGCATTCAGTTCGTCTGAAGCATTGGCGAGCATCATGGTGCTCCGGTAAAACGACGAGATGACCTCTTTCAATTTTTGGGTCGTGCTGAAAAAGTTTCTGGTGAGAGCCCCGATCTCGTCATTCTGGCGAGACGCTGCTTCATCAAATCTGAAATCGATGACACCCGTGGCCATCTCATTGACGTCGAGGATGACGTTGTCCAGCGGTTTTTTGATCTTTCTGTCGATGTAGACATTTATCAGGACAAAATGAACGCAGGCGAGAACAACGCTCCAGATGATATTCATCATGTTGACTGCCAGGATCAAATAGGCGTAATACAGGAGGGTCACACCCCACGTGAAATACAGGATGGCCATTTTGAACATAAAGGAGCCCCGGAAGAACTTCCATATGCTGAAAACCGCAAGAATGCTCCCAGCCAGAATGCCGACATTATAAATCAAAAAAATTGACATCTGATTACCTCCTGCACCAGGTTGAGTCAATTAGATAAGCCGCAAGAACAGCTTTTATGCCTCGCAGGATCCCATCGAATATATATCATGTATGAAATTCATCCATAATTATATGCCGGCCCAGGTCTTTTGTCAACAAACGGGATCACGGAGCGCATTGAGCTTCAGGGCGCGGCATGATAAAAATGCCGCTTTGCACAGAGGCAGTAGTATCCGGGCAGCAGCAATGGCAGTTTCATCAATGAGGCGACATTCATCCGATGCGTGCATAATATCGCACAGGACGGCTTTGACAGGGAGCCTGACCGTTTTTTTCAGTCTTCGGTCAGGCTCATAAGCGCAGAATCCGGGGCTCTCTGTACAACGTGATTGGGAGTAAATTATTTACCCAGAAGCTTCTTCACGACCGCGACGATGATCAGCAGGACCGCGCCTCCAACACCGCCGCCTGCGATGCTGCCCACGATGCCGCTTATATCCGTCCCGCCCGAGGCGACTCCCGCGCCGATCATTGCCAGGAGCTGCCCGCCGATGCCGCCTCCCAGAATGCCGGCGATCGAGTTGCCCAGCGTACCCAGGGACTGGTTTTTCAGGAAATAACCGGCAACGTTTCCGCCTACAGCGCCGCTTACCAGTTGAATGATCACGGGAATCCAGTTTTCCATAAAAAATCCTCCTCGTATTTTTTTAACTGCAGAGCCGGTAACTACGTCAGGGGCTTAATCATATTTTATTGATATAGAATACATCAAAAGAGTAATTAATGCAATACAACAGATTTTTTTTGGTATCCTGTGAAATGATATGTTTGTCGTAGAAACTCAGGAATTTGCAATATATAAAATTCAGCCGCCGAAACCCGTTGCACGGGACACAATGAGGGAGGGGAATATCTACAGGCCGGCCGCAGAATATCATCCCAGCCGATTTCATCCTCCGATACGAAAAAAAATTGCATTTACCCGCCGGTTATGGTATATCTATCACCATGCCATCTC